>JGI20152J14361_10000174_pt1 | contig 50360 bp, 48 predicted proteins | sample COG_02_FD_14361 | JGI IMG/M metagenome (IMG submission 14361)
TTCAAGCCAACTTACGACATGCAGAGGTCGTTTTTTCCTTGTTGTACGCGCTATTAAATTTGATTATAGTGATTTTTATCACTTAATTTAAGTGAAATCGCGTTAGGATACCACCATGTTACGTAATGAACTCACTTTTCCATCCAAAAGTTTCTTGGGTCAAATTAATCAAGACAGCTGGGATTTGCTGTCTTCGCGCTGGCGTACGCAGTTATACAAGTCGGGTCAGTTTTTAATTAACGCCGACGACAACAACCGCGATGTGTTTTTCGTATTACGGGGATCCGCCAAGGCAACAATCTATACCGATAGTGGCCGCGAGGTTTCATTTATTACGGTTGGAACTGGTGATTGCTTTGGAGAGTTTTCCGCTCTGGATGACAGTCCGCGTTCTGCATCTGTCGTCGCAGCAGAGGAATGTTTAGCCGCGCGCATTGATCAAGCAAATTATATCCAATTGATGAAAAGCCATTCGGACATGACGTTTTCATTGCTGAATATCTTAATCGGGCACCTACGTGACCTGTCTAAGCGTGTAGTCGATTTTAATGCTAAAAATGCCGACGAGCGTCTGCATGATGCGTTGTTGGAATTGGCTGAGAAATATCAACATGGTGATGAAGATTCAGTTCTAATTCCCCGCCCACCAACACAATCCGAGCTGGCCGCATTTATATTTTCATCACGTGAAAGCGTGGCCCGTGAAATGGGCCGCATGCGCAAAATGGGTTTATTGGCGCGTCAAAAGCGGGCGTTGGAGATTCCAAGCGTGGAAACCCTACGCGCTTTTGTTCACTCTTCCTAACTTAGCTTCCAATCGACGGAATCGATTGGATACAATGCTTCGACTGCGGCAGTGGCAACCACGTGGTAGGTTCCGTTTTTTGGATCCTGTACGTTTTGACCGCCCTTAACTGCTGTTACCGTTGCAACCCCACGCGGTAGCGTTGCCGCCACGGCATCGCAATCCACCAACTCTGGCTGTGCGACACCAACGGTTACACGAACCTGCATTTGTGCGGCATCCAGATTAAGGGACTGGAAAACGCTGAGCGTTGAATGACGGAATGCATCTTCGACAGCGCGTTTAGCCGCCTTGGTATAATCCATGCCGTACAGATCATTTCCCATACCCATTTCAAGAATAAGACGTTTCATGTGGCTGGCTCCATATCAAAGGAAACAATGACTGCGGCATTTGCGATGACGGTTACACCGTCATCTGGTTTGGGAATATCCAGTCCGCCATGCAAGGCCTTAAATGAGCCTCGACCGTACGGCAGGACGTCACGAAGTGCATCCAAATCAACAAGGTCCGGCTGTTGAACAGCCACCTCGACATCAACGATCATGGCAGATTTATCAAATCCGAATGCCTGTGCCATTGTTAATGAGTTGTGCCATAGCGCATCTTTCAATGCACTTTTAGCTGCTTTTGTATAATCCCTACGGCGCAAGGATGTTCCCATACCGAATTCAACGGCTACGCGTGTTTTGGCCATTTGCCACCTTTCCAGTTTAGCACAGTGTTAACGTGCTAAACTGAAGGATGTAAATGATTAGTGTCCCATGCATTTAACTGTGGAATCATATGCGTCAAACGTCATTGGATCGCCGGTCATTCCCTTGGGATGATCCTTCCAGCCTGTATTGCCTACAGCTGTTGTGGATGATCGGGTCCACGCGACATAGCCGAATTCTGCTTTCCAGCTGATCTGGGCGGTGTATGGATTGTCCGACGGGCCGACGCCTTGGATTGGATAACCAGATTGTTTGAAACTGCATGTGCTGGACGTTCTGTTCAAACCTGCGCTGCGCAGATCGACGCCGCTGTGCCCAACGATATAGGTCATTGGGAAAAGATATCCATTTCCCCTGTGGTTCGCTTTGAAAAATTCGATTTTCTGAGTCAGATGATCATGTCCCAAAATCAATGCGCTTGGCTTACAAGTCGATCCCGCGCACAAGTTTAATGGTTGGCCTGCAGTCCCCTTGGAAACTAATGCACCTTCTAAGGCAGCCCGCACGCGTTTGTCGCCAAGACCACCGTGGCCGTTGTAGAGGTTAACGGCTGGAATATGAGAGACCCACCAAACACTATCAACGTCGGACAGCTCGATTGCGCGTTCGAACCGTGATTGTAAATGACCCGATCGATCCAGCGAGCTGTCGATCATAACCATGCGATGTGGATCATTTGCCTGTGCATTCACAATGCCACCAGGGGCAATATCAAATGACCATGTTTGTTCTAATGATACGCCAGAACAATAGGGTGCCCCTGATGTTGCAGGTGGTTGTGTACCCATAAGGTATTCATAACCTACCCCATACCATTCCTCGTTGCCAAACGGGCAGATTTCATGGTTGCCGCGCGACAATGCCCACGGTGCGTTCAACAGCCCGTCGCGTGCTGGGTTGAAGAAATCCAGCAACCAATAGGCCCATGAATCTGGGGTGGCGGGAAATGATCCGGGCTCATAGTAATATCGATAATCACCAACATGGATGGCCAAGTCAGGAGGCGATGCTGTAGGGGTCGCGGCGTCCAAGATTAGATGGAAGGGCCAGTTTTTTGTGTTCAATGGCCATAAGGAATCTCGTGTAAGGACTGTACAGTTTTGGCCATCTTGTCCCTTACAACCGGTATCACCCAATGTCACAATGCGAAGCTCATCATTGCCAGCACCGTCTATGTATTGGCGGCCGATTTTTGCGGGCCCAGATACTGTCACGAATTTTCCTGTTGCTTGACCTTGGTATTGAATTTCGACGGCTGTGTTACCGTTTGTCTTTATCAAAGAGGCATCTGTCCAGTGTTCCAATAATGTTGCTCGGCACAATGTGACAGGAAAACTTGGAGAACCCGTTGTCGTATCCGTTGTTTTGGGATTGGCACGTGGGGTTGGTGTTATCAATGATTCACCTTGAACACTCCCTTGGATTGCGAAAGCAGCACAAGCGGTATCTTCGTTAATTAACATACTGTTTTCAATAACAAATCGAAGATCAATGGATGGTTGAGCAATACCTGTTCCAACAGGATTTGGCACGACTTGTGCCCATGCCGCAACGACAGAACCATCTGGTGATGGTAATGGCCCAGCGGTTGGGTTTGCGACCGCTGTTGTGACGGTTATGGCTAAGGCTGCGCAAGCTGAGAGTGCTTGTTGAATCTGTGACGACATGGCGTTTCCCTGTGTATCTGATTAGCAAATTCTATGAGTTTCCCCATCCAAAACAGTGCGATTATACACTCATTTTGACCTGTAGGGTGACTCGACTTTGCCTTTTGGTGTGATAGATTAGAACAAAAAGCGAACACATGCCAAAGCGCCGAATCATTTCTTTGTGGTTTCCCAACCTTGCTGCAGAGCACGTGTTGCGTACTCGCCATATTGATGCGCCTTTTGCCATCGTGAAAACACAGCAAAATGCACAGAGCCTGACATCCCTTTGCCCACAGGCACGCTCGCAAGGTTTGTCTGTAGGGCAATCGATATCGGATGCCCGTGCATTGTGTAATCATTTGATTACACAAGAAAATGATCCATTGAGCGAAACGCAGTTCTTGACACGTTTACACAGGTGGGCGGGGAAATTTACGCCATGGGTGGCTGTCCATCAACCCGCATCTTTAATGTTAGATATCAGCGGCTGTGCGCATCTGTTTGGTGGTGAAGAAGCATTAGTCACACTTATCAGCGAAGATTGTGCGCGGCTTCGCTTGTCGGTGCAGATCGGCATTGCAGATACCGTGGGGGCTGCCTGGGCATTGGCCCATTTTGCAGGGCAGCGATCCGGCCCAGTTCGATCAGGCGATGCCATCGACCAAGAGGCCCGCGCCACACGATCGCGTGCGTCCAAACGCCGTGGCAGGGAACGCGGTGGTACAACGCCCCTTCAGGTGCATCACCATGAAAACTATTACATCTCCTCTGTAGGAGAAACATTTGAATCCATTCGAAAATTGCCACTTGATGCATTGCGATTACCCATCGACGTTTCAACAAAGTTAAATCGTTTGGGCCTGCGCCAGATTGGTGATCTTGCTGCTTTGCCACGAGCATCTTTGGCGCGGCGATTTGGCGCTGATACATTATTGCGGCTGGATCAGGCATTAGGCGCACAACCAGAACCAGTCTGTCCCGCCGAGCCTATGCGTAATTTTGCAACGCGATTGTCGTTGCCAGATCCGATTGGTTTAGCAGGCGACATAGAGGCGGCAATTTCACGAATAATCCCACCCTTATGTCGCAAGTTGCGCAGTGCGGGTTTGGGCGCACGCAGTTTGAGTTTAACGCTGCATCGAACAGATAGCACCGTGCAAGTGATCCAAGTAGATTTGGCGCGCCCAGCGCATAACCCCGACCGTATTACACCGTTACTAACCTTACATATACCGAAAATTGACCCTCAGTTTGGCATTGATATGGTGCGCCTTGAAGCCGTTAAAGTTGAACCAATTCGCGATCAACAGCACGTAGGCCACGCCGAAGCCTTGGCCGCTGCACAGAACCGCGATGGGACGGATCACAGCGATTTATTGGGACGAGTGGGCGCACGAATTGGGTTGGAGGCATTACAAATTTTGCACCCGTCGGACAGCCATTTGCCTGACAATACACAGCGCCCCATGCCTGCGGCATTCAGCAAATCAGCAGAGGGTTGGAATGTACCCGTCACCAAGCGCCCATCCATCATGTTCCCTGTCGAACCCATTAGCATGGTTGATGATGGTCGCCCACCGCTGGCGTTCCGCTGGCGGCGACGAGTTTTTAAAACCATATCATATGCAGGACCAGAAAGGATTGCACCCGCGTGGTGGTTGGACTTGTCTGCGTGGCGCACCGGTACGCGGGATTATTGGACAGTGACCACTGATGCTGGTGCTAAGTTGTGGTTGTATCAAGCACATGGCAACGCACAAACCGGTGGCTGGTTTTGCCATGGTTATTTTGGTTAACAGTTAGGCCCTCGGAGTGACCCGTGAAAACACCCAGTCATTTTCGCCAGACAGATCCGTGCGGAATCCGTATCCGTCAGTATTGAAATCTTTAAGACCATCAACCGTTTCAATGCGGTTTTGCACAATAAACCGGGCCATCGCGCCGCGTGCTTTTTTGGCAAAAAGACCGATCATTTTTAAGCCGTCTTCACGTTCTTCTTTGAACGCTGGGGTAATGACACGGCTAGCCATCTTTTTTCCTGCAGCTTTGAAATACTCGTTCGAGGCTAAGTTAACGATCACCCCATCAGCAGCGTGGTCCAGCGCCGCACCAATACGATCGTTCCAATAAGCATAAAGCGTGTTGCCTGATTTTGTTGCCAACTTGCGACCCATTTCAAGGCGATATGGTTGAATACGGTCAAGTGGACGCAACACGCCGTAAAGCCCAGAAAGAATGCGCAAATGCTCTTGTGCATAAGCCAAGTCATCCGTCGATAAGTTCGCGGCCTGAAGCCCCATGTAAGTGTCACCCGCGAATGCGAATGCCGCCTGTTTGGTGGCGCGATCATCTGGAGACTCAGAGAATGCTTGGAAACGTTCCCGGTTCAACTTTGCCAAATCTTCAGAAATTTTCATCATAGCACGCAAGTCGGACACCGATAATTTGCGCGCGTGTTTTGCCAAAGTATTTGCATCCGATACAAAATCGGGTGTGGATGAATTAAGACCCTCAACAGGTTTGAAATCCATTTTCTTAGCAGGGGAAATAACGGCAAGCATGTGAACACCTCTTTAGAACTATTCTAATTTATAACAGGGAAATAGCAGAGGCCAAGTCTATTCTGTTTCGAGTATTTCCAAGAACGCATCACCGAAGCGTTCGGCCTTCTTCTCGCCCAACAAACGTTCCAATGACGCCATGTCGCGGGGCTTAGATTCAGCGCATTTTGCCAACAGGCTGGCAGAACACGCCATTGGTTTATCGTGGCCATGAGGGCCAGTCATCAATTCCAATTGCGCGGCTTGAAGCCGATCGAACACATCACCCGCATCCCGACCCGCAAGGCGACGACGTGATGGGTGTTGTTCTTGGACGCTATCATTGATGACCTCTAAGAATGCTGTACCGTAGCGCTCAAGTTTTACCGCTCCTACCCCTGAAAGGCGGGCGAAGTCATCTAAGTTGGCTGGGCGGGTTCGTGCCATTTCCATCAAAACGGCATCGGCAAAAACAACATAAGCAGGTGCATTCAATGCCTCTGCCAAAGCGCGCCGTTTGGATTTAAGGGCGGAGAACAACGTTTCATCTTCCTCTGCGACCAATGATTTTACTTTGACCTTGCGCTTTTCTTTGACAATCGTGTCACGGCGTAATTCGATTTTTTCTTCGTCGCGCAAGATTGGTCGTGCCGCATGGGTCATGCGAAAAGCACCGAACCGTTCCATATCAGGGCGGATCAAATCGTAACCCATCATTTGGCGAAACACAGCCTGCCATTCTGATTTTGAATAGTCTTTGCCAACACCAAATGTTGGAAGGCTTTCGTGGCCATGTTGGCGCGTTTTATCCGTAGATTGACCCCGCAAGATATCAATCAAATGCCCAGCGCCAAATCGTTCATCCGTGCGCAAGATAGCGGATAGCGCCATGCGGACGTGGGTGGTTCCATCAAACAGTTCTGGTGGACTGTCGCATAAATCGCAATTGCCGCAACTTTCTATATCATCGCCAAAGTAACGCAACAGAACGCGACGACGGCAACGTCGTGCTTCTGCCAAGCCAAGTAATGCGTTTAAGCGTCCGTGGTCTGCCTGTTTGCGATCAGCGGGGGCAAAGCCTTCGTCGATTTGAGATCGGCGTAATCGGATATCATCCGATCCGTATAACGTTAGCGTTTCGGCGGGTTCCCCATCACGTCCAGCGCGACCAATTTCTTGGTAATAACTTTCGATTGATTTGGGTAAATCAGCGTGAATGACGTATCGAATATCGGGTTTATCAATTCCCATTCCAAAGGCAACTGTTGCCACGACGATCAAACCATCTTCGAGCTGGAAGCGACGCTCAGCGATCCGACGATCATCGGCGTCCATTCCCGCGTGGTAATGAATTGCTGCGTGACCCGCAGTACGCAATGCCTGTGCCAGCGTTTCACATTTCGCCCGTGAGCCACAGTAAATGATCCCCGATTGCCCTTGCCGTGACGCCGTGAAGTTCAGAACCTGTTGGCGTGGCGTGTTTTTGGCGGCAAAGGCCAAATGAATATTGGGCCGATCAAACCCCTGAAGGAAAATCTTTGGGTCGCGATCTTTGAACAAGCGTTCAACGATTTCATCTTGGGTTTCAGGGTCGGCCGTGGCTGTAAATGCGGCCAGCGGCACATTGAGGCGTTCGCGTAATTCGCCAATGCGCAAATAGTCGGGACGAAAATCGTGGCCCCATTGTGACACACAGTGTGCTTCGTCCACTGCAATAAAGCTGATCGGCAGGTTGGATAACATGCGCTGTGTTCCCAAGTTGGCCAAACGTTCGGGTGCCACATAAAGCAGTTTCAACGCGCCATCTTCAAGTGCTTGAAACACTTCTTCGGTTTCTTCGTCTGTATTGCCACTGGTTAATGCACCTGCGTTTACCCCCAGTGCTTTTAAAGCGGAAACTTGATCTCGCATTAACGCGATCAAAGGAGAAACAACCAATGCCACGCCGTCGCGTGCAAGTGCCGGCAATTGAAAACACAGGGATTTACCGCCGCCTGTGGGCATGATCGCAAGGACGTCTTGGCCCGCAGTCACAGCATCCACAATTTCGGATTGGCCATCGCGGTATGCATCGTGACCGAAGACTGATTTCAATAGATCAGCGGGCATTTAGTTCCTGTTGAATTTTGTTGAACACATCAATCACATATTGCGATTCAGTGGACAAGAGCTGTTTCAATTTAGAACCTTTGACGTCAACAATTCAACTCGTGTTGGGTGCCACATTTCAATGGATGGCGTTGCGAAAATCTTGTTCACGAAACTGATTGGAATGCCTTGCTGTGTGAACAGTTCAACGTCTGCACGTTGTTGTGCTGCGACGTCAATGGATTGACCAGTGTGTTCGTGATTATATGCGTAGCCGTGAAATCCAAAATTCGCAAATGGATCGGCGGTGCGCGAATTCCCCGCGACAAAGATGACAGTGCAGGCGGAATAGCATTTACCGTCCACATGAGTGTTCAAGCCACGCTCGCGGATCAAACGATAAAAACCGCGCGCTGCAAATATGTTTCCGCCTGTGCTGTCCAATGTAACTTGGCGAAGCGTGTTTATGTCATCCAAATCGCGAAAAGCATTGTATTGTTTCAATGTAATCGGCCCCGAAATAAATAGCACATGCCCGTCGTTTGAACGCGCCAACGTGATTATAGCAGGGTCAACAAATGGTTCTGGTTCAGGATCAAAAAGGTAATGATACTGATCTATCATTTGCCAAGACGTTGTGATGATGACCGCCATTATGGCCACAAACAGGGCAATGATTTTAAAGATGCCGTCTGGTTGATCCAGGCCCGATTTAGCGGCACGCGCTGTGCCGATGATTTGCCAAATCAAAGCCAGCACCATAAATGGGAATAAAACGTACCATATTCCAGCTGGTGCATTTATCAGATTAATACCGATCAAATGGATCACAAGCCGTACACAAAAAAGATTCACCACGACCAGCCAGATAAAATCGGTTCGCCCTGTCCAATGTGTTTTGATAAATGTGATACCGCTTCTGTACAAACCAACCCTTTCGTGGCTGGCAGTATCATAGCATGGATTACGCTGTCGTTTCCAAAATATGCACCCATGTATCGCCATATTTGCGCGCATCCAGCATGGTGAAGCCAGAAGGCGCAATTTGGCGCGCATTCTCTTCCCATATGCACAGCGCATCATCGGTTAACCAGCCGCCTTCTAGACAGGCGGTTAGTGCAGTTTGGCCCATTGCTTTGCCATATGGCGGGTCTAGGAAGACGAGGTTATATGGCGCGCCATTTACAGGCCCCATTTTTGTGGCATCGCGCCGGAACAGTTTTGTTTGACCAATAGCGCGAAGGATATCCGTATTTTCCCGGATCAAGGCACGCGCCTTGATCCCATCATCAACGAACAAAACATGCGCGGCACCACGCGACAATGCCTCGAATCCCAAGGCGCCCGTACCAGCGAAAAGGTCCAGCACGCGCGCGTCGGTAACGGGATCTCCGTAACCCCCGTTAATCAACAGATTAAAAATGCTTTCGCGCACCCGATCTGTGGTTGGGCGCAAATGCGCGCCTGTGTCACCACTGCCCAATGATGCCAAAGCGGTTCCACGAAAATTACCCGCAATGATCCGCATTACAAAAGTGACTTTAGGTCAGTTTCTGGATCGGTAATAACTGACCGATCGGGTGATCTTCCTGCTTCGATCAGGCGTTTACCGATCATATAACCGCGCGGATCATTCATAGCGTCAACTGCCAGTAGTGTTTCGCCCTTATAATACCAAAACGATGTCGTCGCTTCCGTTATCCGTGACACAACATTATCAAAACCAATATTCAGACCTGCGATTTGAAGTTTGATGTCAAATTGATCCGACCAGAACCAAGGCTTGGCAATATATTCATTGTCACCACCCATAATATTGGCGGCTACCAATTCCGCTTGATCAATGGCGTTTGGTACACTTTCAAGTCGGATTCGACCACCGCGATAAGGGAATGATGCGCAATCGCCTGCAGCCCAAATTCCATCAACAGAGGTGCGCCCATGCGCGTCTGTTTTAATGCCATTTTCAATATCACAACCTGCCATTTCAGCCAGTGCAATCGACGGAGTGATCCCGACACCCGCGATGACGAAATCAACGTCCAGAGTGCTGCCGTCGGTTAGTTCTGCGCCTGAAACACGTCCCGTACCTGTTAGTTTCGACAGGCCGACACCTTCGCGAATGTCGACACCGTGAGATGTGTGTAATGTGCGAAAATAGTCCGATGTCTCAGTGCTGGCAACACGTTGTAAAATACGATTCGCCATTTCGACAAGGGTCACGCGAAGGCCCAATTTGGATGCGACGGCGGCTGCCTCTAATCCAATGTAACCGCCACCGATAATAAGGACGTGTTGTTTTGGTTTGAATTCTGGCTCCATTGCATTGACGTCATCCAGTCCGCGCACAACATAAACGCCATCCAAATCGCCACCGACTGCGGCAGGTAACCGACGTGGGTCAGAACCTGTTGTAATAACCAGTTCATCATAATTTAATGTATCGTCGCCAACGGTAATTGTTTTCGCCAATGCATCTACGTTTGTGACTGTTTCGCCCAATCGAAGATTGATATTCTGCTCACCATAGAAATCCAATGGGCGTAAATACAAACGCTCTACATCCATTTCACCCAGCAGATATTTTTTGGAAAGTGGTGGGCGTTGATATGGCGGTGATTTTTCAGCGCCAATCAGGGTTATGTCACCTTCAAACCCAGAATTACGCAATTTAACAACTGCGGATGAACCTGCTTGGCCTGCACCTACGACGACGACATGTGACATGGTATTTCCCTGATGGCGTTTGTTTCGAACAACATATACTTATTACGAAAATTTCAAAAATGAAAAGGACGAATTATGACGATTTCAGTGGGCGACAAGTTACCAGCAGCAACATTTCGATATATGAGCGAAGACGGGCCTGCCAGTCACAGCACTTCAGACCTAACAACTGGGAAAAAAATTGTTATTTTTGCATTACCAGGTGCATATACAGGAACGTGCTCAACGGCTCATATGCCTAGTTTTGTGCGTAATGCAGATGCCATTCGTGCCAAAGGCGTAAACGGAATTTATTGTCTGGCCGTAAACGATATCTTCGTTATGCAGTCTTGGGCCAAGGAATTAGAAGCCGACACCGCTGGTATTTCTATGCTATCTGATGGCGATGGATCGTACACTGCGGAAATCGGATTCGACTTTAGCGCCCTTCCTGTTGGATTGATCGGTCGCTCAAAACGATATTCTATGATCGTAGAAGATGGCGTAGTGACTGCCCTAAACGAAGAGAAAAATCCAGGCGTTTGTGATATTTCCGGAGGCGAAACCATTCTGGATCAGCTGTAAAGAACATCCATTTTAGTGGCCAATTTAATATCTAATTCCGTCAACCCGTCGGCAGAATGCGTCGTAAGGGTGACGGAAACACGGTTATACACGTTAGACCATTCCGGATGGTGATCCATTTTTTCCGACAAAATTGCCACCGATGACATCCATCCAAATGCTCGTACAAATGTTTTGAATTTATATTCCTTGTGAATCGCATCGCGACCATCAACCATCGCCCAACCCGAGGCGGTTAATGCTGGCAACTGTTCGGCACGCTGTTTCTGAGTTAGTAAATCCGGCATTTATTCACCTTTCGTTTTGCGAAACGGACCATAGGATGTAAGGACTTCAATTTCCTCGTCCACCGCGTCACGTTCTGCGTTTAAATACGTTTGTACTGCATCGGAAAACCCGGCGTTCGCGAACCAATGCAATGAATATGTCGGTGTCGGTAAATATCCACGAGCCAATTTATGTTCGCCTTGAGCACCAGCTTCTACGCATTGCAACCCATGTTCAATCGCATAATCAATAGCGCGATAGTAGCATAGTTCAAAATGCAGACATGGATGATCTTCGACGCAGCCCCAATAACGGCCATAAAGTGTATCACGGCCAATAAAATTCAGTGCCCCCGCGACCCAGCGGCCATCGCGTTCGCACAGAAACAAAACAATATCATCGCGAAGGGTTTTATGGGCACGGGCAAAAAATTCACGCGTTAAATAGGGAGTTCCCCACTTTCGCGCACCCGTATCTGTATAGAATTTCCAAAAGGCATCCCAATGTTCAGGTTGAATTTCGCCACCTGTGAATTGATGAAATGTTCCGCCGAAATCCGCCGCTGTAGCGCGTTCTTTGCGCAGGTTCTTTCGTTTGCGCGATGAGAGCTGCGCCATGAAATCACCGAACGAACTGTAATCCGAATTTTGCCAATGGAACTGTTGACCAATCCGTTGCAAAAGCCCCAATTCTGGCCCCGCGTTAAATTCATCTGCCGTGCAAAATGTGACATGCGCAGATGACCATCCCTGTTGCGACACAACAGATTTCATACCTTGGATGAGCGCAGATCGCCCGAAGTCTGTGTAATCGGGATGGGTCAAAAACCGCCGCCCAGTGGCTGGCGTAAAGGGTGCCGCGATTTGTAATTTTGGGTAATACCGCCCGCCTGCATTTTCAAATGCATGCGCCCAATTATGATCGAAAATATATTCACCCTGTGAATGGCCTTTGGCATAGCTGGGCATGACCGCAATGACATGGCCATCTTTACGCGCAGCAATGTATTGGGGAACCCAGCCAGTTCCTTGGCCCACCGAACCGCTGTCCTCTAATGCTTTTAGAAATCGATAAGTTGTGAATGGATCGATGGCGCGCGTTTCTGCGGCTTCTGGGCACGCACAAGCATCCCAATCGAATTGACCAATATCCGTGATACTGGCATGAACAGAAACCTCAATTGGGGCGGGGTCGTTCATATGATGTCTTTGGGCATGTATCCCTCGAACGTGATGGAATCAACGATCTTACGTGCCTGATCTTCTTGATCTGGCGTTCGCACCGTCCAGCAGAAAATTGCAGCGCCTTGTGATTTCAAATCAGCAACGCGTGGGGCTGATAAATCCGCACGATTATGGGAAATGAAGCTGGCACCAATCAGATCATAATGCGGAATTTTTGCCAATTCCGCGCAGCGTTGCGCTGGAACATTCGGCCAATCTTTGGCGACATAGGCATCAGTGACAAGTCCACGTGGAATATTTGGTGCAAGCATGGCACAACGCGCGATCATTTCAGGATTGAACGACATCACGGCAATTGAGCCATTGTAGTCGCGCATTACCACGCAGGTGGCAGCTTCTAGGTTGGACAGCTTTGACCCCAAAGCGCCATCTTGGTCTTTGAGTTCAATCAACACTGGAATTCGACCATCCACATATTTCATGAATTCATCGAAACGCGGGATACCTTGTTCACCACCAGTCAAAGAAATTGCCTGAAGGGTGTCCGCATCATAGTTTGCAACTAATCCAGTTTTGCTAGTTAAGCGGTCCAATTCGTAGTCGTGGAAAACCATTGGCACACCGTCACGTGATAATTGCAAATCGATTTCTACGGCAATGCCAAGGGCAATAGCGGCGTCCAACCCTTCGTAAGAATTTTCTGGGCGGCCTGCATTTTTATTGTGCAATGTACGGTGTGCAATGGGGCCGTCAATGAAGGGCTGGAGTGGATTCATTTGATTTGAAAGATGCCTTCAATCTCGACGGCAACGCCCAAAGGAAGACTGCTGGAACCAACAGCGGCACGCGCATGTTTTCCAGCGTCGCCGAACACGGCGCCAATGAAATCGGACGCGCCATTGATGACCTGTGGATGGTCTAAGAAATCAGGTGTGCAATTCACAAAACCACCCAATTTCACAACCTGCACCAAACGATCCAAATCACCACCACATGCTGATTTCACTTGTGCGATAAGGCTTATGGCACATGTTTTTGCAGCTAACTTACCTTGTTCAACGGTGAAGTCCGCGCCAAGTTTTCCGTTAATACGCCCATTCGCGTCGCCCGAAATTTGACCCGATACATAAACCATATCACCAACAATGACATAGGGTACATAGTTCGCGGCAGGTGCAGGTGCATCGGGTAAAGTTACGCCCAATTCGGCAAGCCGTGTTTCGTATTTTCCAGACATTTCATTTCCTTTTAGTTTTTACAAAAGGCTAGTGTCTTTGCAAATTTTGGCAAGCCAAAATCGCTTATTCACGAAACGCCCGATTGAAATAATCAGCAAAGGGTTTCACCAAATAATTTAGCGGCGTCCGATCACCTGTTTTAATGAAAGTTTCTACAGGCATACCAGGCAACAATTCAACCTGACCAAGTCGCTCAATTTCGCCAATATTTGGCACCAATTCAGCGGTATAAAATTGCTCGCCAGTCACTTCGTCGGTAAAAACGTCGGCAGACACTTTGGATACGGTACCAAAAATTTCAGGCGTTGTACGCAAATCAAACGTCGAAAACCGCAGGCTCGCAGGTTGCCCAACAGAAACTTGATCCACATGAATTGTTTCAATACGGGCTTGAACGACCAAAGGTTGGTCTTGTGGAATGATATACAAAATTGGATCAGCTGGTCGTACAACAGACCGTAACGCGTGTACTTGCATGCCATAAACAATGCCCGCAACTGGTGCGCGGACGTCCAAACGTTTTAGTGTTTCTTTGGCGACCAACAGGCGCTCCAATAGTTCTATCTCGTTCGTCTCTCTATATCCTGCAAATCAGTTTCCGCTTGTTCGCGGCGTTCTGATCCCATGCGCAATGCTTCTAATTCGGTTTCTATAATTTGCGCNCCATTGGAGGCNATGCCGGCCAAAATTTCACCGCGTTCGCCTTGTAAATTTGCTTCTTCGCGCTGNAGCGATAAAACGCGACTGGCTTGCGCCAAACCTTTGGCCAATANGCCCTCTTGGTCAACGCGCTCTTTTGCGATCAACTCAATTTGCCGGTCCAAAGATTTGACCTGCTGTTCGCGCCCAGTGATTTGCAACTCGATTTGCGATTTGCGTTCTGCCAGCTGCGCCAATGTGCGTTCATAGGTTTCTAAACGCGCTTTAAACAAGCTGGTTTGAGTCACTAATATTTCACGAAGCTTTGGGTCCGATTTCGCGCGTTCTTCGAAGATTAGATCGAATTTCAACACTTCAGAGTCATCGCGTTCGGCGCGTAATCTTGCACGTCGCCCTGCATACTCAGACAGTTGACCATCCAAAACGGACTCTTGAGACTTCAGAAAATTATCATCAAAACGCAAAACAATATCGCCCGCGACAACACGTTGACCATCTCGTGCCAAAATTTCGCCGACTACACCGCCATCTGGATGTTGTACCACTTGGCGCAAACTTTCGACTTGGATTGTCCCCGATGCAACAATTGCGCCTGCTATACGCGTCATGCTACCCCAAACGCCAATTCCGCCAATCAATGCGATCAAAGCCAAAACACCGATTAAAATTGGCACGCGCGCTGACCATTTTTTCATATCCTGCTGCGTCGTCATTTTTGTTTTCCAAGCGTATAGTTGGCCTGAACAGATCCAGGACCACCCAGACTTGATTTTATCTGAGAGGCATTTTTGACAAATTTCGCCAAAACGTCATCACGCAGACCAAAGGCCTTGGGCATCCCGTTTTCCAGTATCAATAACGTATCGCATGATTGGATAGCAGAGGGGCGATGCGCCATGATAATGACGGATTTATTTTCTGCCTTCATTTGTGAAATGGCCGTATTCAGCGCAGCCGAACCAACAGAATCGAGTGCCGAATTGGGTTCGTCCAACACCAGCAAGATCGGATCGCCGTACAATGCACGCGCCAACCCAATACGTTGGCGTTGCCCGCCAGATAGCGCACCACTGTGCGCAGAAATGACTGTATTATAACCATCTGGCTGTTCCAAGATAAGTTCATGTGCACCTGCGCGTTTAGCGGCTGCAACAACCATTTCTTCGTCTGGATTTTGGCTCATGCGCGCAATGTTTTCAGCAATCGTCGCGGGAAATAACGTCACGGATTGTGGAAGGTAACCAATGTATTTCCCCAAAGTGTCAGGATCATATTGATCCAGCGTGGCGCCGCCTAAACGCAATGATCCACTGACGATCGGCCAGTAACCTGAAATCACGCGCGCCAACGAAGATTTACCACTGGCAGATTGTCCAATGACACCCATGGCCTGTCCGGGCTCAACAATGAAAGAAACACCACGCAAGCATGGCGTCGCGCTGCCTGGTGGTACAGTTGTCAAATTCTTAGCCTCAAGAGAGGCAATCGGTGTTGGCAAGGCCACCTGTTTAGCTTGCAATGGTGAGCGTTCCAAAAGCTCACTGAGCGAATGCCAAGCGGAAACGGATTGTTGAATGTGCGGCCATTGCGATACAGCCTGTTCCACTGGTGCCAAAGCCCGTCCCAACATGATTGAGCTGGCGATCATCGCACCTGGCGATAATTCACCCTGCAAAACCAAATAGGCACCCAAACCCAACATTGCCGACTGTAAAAACAATCTAAATGACTTCGTGAATGCGGAAAACATGCCTGTCTGATCACTCGCAGCGATATCATGCTGTAACGCTTCGTCGCTTTGGTCTTTCCAGCGTGACAGAACGTCGTGGCGCATGCCTAAACCTTCGACTGCTTCACTTTCGGCTCTGATGGATTGGGCCATTTGGTTGGCTTGCGCCAGTTTATGTTGAGCGCCAATCGTGTTTCGTCGTGTCATCAATTGATTGATCAAAGAAAGGATGATCAAGGACACGCCACCGATCAGCCCCAGCCACCCCATCATTGGGTGGAAAATGAAAATTGCTGCTGCAAAGATTGGCGTCCAAGGCATATCAAAAAGACTAAATAAAGCGTTGGACGAAAACACCTTTTGCACGGTTGCCAAATCGCTGACACCACTGATGGATTTATTTCCAAAATGTGGTTGTTTTGCTGTTTCCAGCACGGCAAAGAATACACGTTTGCTGAGGATCGAGTGTATACGCGCACCGACACGCGCCATAACGCGGCCCCGCGCCCAGTCCAAAAACCCCATCATCACATACAGCAACATTACCAATATCGTCAGTGCAGTTAAAGTTTCGACCGAACGGCTGGATAAAACGCGGTCATAAACCTGTAACATGTACAAAGGGCCGGTAAGCATCAGAAGGTTTACAAAAATAGAAAAAATAAACACTGCGACAAAGAGAATCGTACTCTGCTTGCGTGCATTGCGCAGCTCTGCGCGGCCTTTGGGGTAAATATTTCTTGCTTGCATTAAATTCTCGATTCTTGGGCAATCACCCTAACATTCTTTCCCTTTTGACACGTTAATGTATATTGGAACAACGAAATAGTACCCCTTTGTTTACAACTGTGTCCCATTTCCCGCCATAATATGGTTTTCCCTATGCGTCTGTGGACTTCGCTTTTGAAATCGCATAAATCGGCGACTACTCCCAGTTGGACTTATTTTATGACTAATAAATTTAAACGCCTTTTGGCAATTCCCTTGTTTTTGCTGCTTGCATTGCAACTGTCTGCCTGTGCCACTCCGTCGGGTGATGGATTTCACGATCCCATGGAAAAAATGAACCGTAAGACGCATTCTTTGAACAAGAAGTTGGATAAGGCTCTATTGCGCCCAGCTGGCAATGCATATGGTGCAGTGATTGGCGATGTTGGCGACGAAATTATTAATAATTTTTCATCCAACATGTCCGAGCCATCAACCATTGTGAATCAAATTTTGCAGGGCCGCTTAATCCGCGCAACCAAATCTACAATCCGCTTTGCCGTTAATTCAACGGTAGGGATGGCCGGCATAACAAATGCGGCAGAAGATTTTGGCATGGAACGCGATGAATCTGACTTTGGTGAAACCTTGCATGTTTGGGGTGTCGGCGAAGGAGCATATGTTGAATTACCGTTTTACGGCGGATCAACAACGCGTGATACAGTGGGTATTCTTGTTGATTTTGTTACCGATCCGATGGATCAGGTTATACCGTCCAAATACAAGCCACACACAACAGCAGTGAAGCTTGTTGAATTGGCAGGCGATCGTGACGAATACAGTGAGGTTATTGATGGTGTCTTATACGCAACCGAAGATAGCTATGCGTCGCAGCGACTATACTATTTACAAAATCGCCGCTTTTTTCTGAGTGGTGGCGAAATTTCTGATGCAGATTTGGAGAACCCTTACGATGTTGAATAATCCTACTTTGACCCGCCGGAAAACATTGGCCGGTTTAGCATGTACAGCAACGTTTGCGACAAGTGCTCCAGCCATGGCTTTGACCAAAACAGAGGCCGAGGCCCTCATCAACAAACTGACATCGGAAGTTCTGGATACCATCAACGCTGGAAAATCAAATGCTGCGATGTTCAAGGATTTCGAAGGTATATTCGCACGTTATGCAGATGTACCTTTGATTGCACAAAAAGCGTTAGGCACGACATGGCGCACAGCCAGCCCCACTCAACGACGCGCATATGTTGCAGCATTTCGCGGATATATGGCGCGGTATTACGGCAAGCGTTTTGAAGAGTTTATTGGATCAAAAATAACCGTAAAAAAATCACGTAAAACACCTGGTGGATATTTGGTTGATACAAACATAAAATTGCGCGGATCGTCCGCATTCAAAGCGCAGTGGCATGTGATTGATGCACGTGGCAAGACGCTGATGTACAACTTGTTCCTTGAGGGCGTCAGCGTTTTATCTGACGTGCGAGTTCAAATCGGATCAATGTTGGACAAACGTGGTGGTTCCGTTGATAAGCTGACTGCGCATTTGCGCACAGCTGGCTGATCACCCGTTACTTTTTACCGAACAGTTTTTTAAACAAACTGCCAATATCAGTTTTGGTTTGTTGCGTGTCCTTCTTGATTTGATCCTGTAATTGCTCAATTTCATTTTCAATTGATTTGAACGCATCTTCGATTGCATTCGTACCTGTTGTGGCATCATTTGGCGCGAATGGCTGTGGCACCTGCATCGACAGCGGCGTCAATGGCAGGCCTTCGTGAACGCGTAGCATTGTTTCGCGCCATATCTCTGCTGGCAATCCGCCCCCTGTTACGCCTGACAGTTTACGGTTGTCGTCGTATCCCATCCAAACACCCGCCACATAATCCGCCGTAAATCCAATGAACCACGCATCGCGAGCACCTTGTGTGGTTCCCGTTTTGCCAGCCGCTTGGCGTTCGCCCAGATCAGCGCGCCCACCAGTACCCTGCTTAACTACTTGGTGCATCATATAGGTGAGTTGACTGGCTGCTTCGGGGTTTATCACACGTAAGCCTTGGCCTGTTTCATGACGCAGTAAAGGTTCCTGATCGCCCTGCAATGTCAGCGAAGACAAGGCATAGGGTCGTGCGGACACGCCACCATTTAGAATACCAGCATACGCCCCTGTCATTTCCAAAAGGGTACTTTCGCCTGCACCCAACGCCATTGCAGGCACCAGTGGGATCTCTGTTGTTATGCCAAGATCAGTTGCCAATGCACGCACACGTTCACGGCCAGTTTCTTCGCTAACTTTGACGGCGATTGTATTGATAGATTTCGCCAACGCATAGGTCAGTGTCACGTCGCCTTCGAATCTGCGATTATAGTTTTTGGGCTCCCAAGGGCCACTGGGTGTTGAAATGCTGACTGGTTCGTCTGTTAAGATGCTGTCATATCGAAAGCCACTTTCCAGTGCGGCCGCATAAACAAAGGGTTTGAAAGCAGACCCTGTTTGGCGCAGAGCCTGTGTCGCGCGATTGAACGATCCCGCCAATCCCGTTTTACGCCCACCCACCATGGCACGAACGGCACCGTCACGTGACATGACAACAATTGCGCCTTGTGCATTTGAGCCAGCTTTTAGTTTTTGAAATACAACATCCAGCGCATCTTCGGCCGATTTTTGAATGCGCTTGTCAAACGTTGTATGGATGATGACGTCAGCATTAGCATCCTTAATAATGAATTCAGGCGCCGTGCCCAAAACCCAATCAGCGAATGCGCCGCCTGCTTTGTCCGCTGCTACTTGGGACAGTTGTGCTGGGTTGGTACGGGCATTTGATGCTTGTGGTTGCGTCAAATAACCTTGATTTTCCATCAAGCTGATAATCAGGTTGGCACGCTTTTGTGCGCGATCCAAATTACGAATTGGATTCGATGCAGACGGCGCTTTTAACAATCCAGCCAGCATTGCACTTTCTGCAGGTGTTACTGTACGCGCCGATTTACCAAAGTATCGTTGGCTGGCGGCCTCAAAGCCATAGGCGCCGGAACCCAAGAATGCGCGGTTCAAGTAAATTGTCAATATTTCATCTTTTGTGTATTTCAGTTCCATAGCCATTGCCATTGGAACCTCTTTCAATTTGCGGATCTTGGATGGCAAATCTTTAAAATAGATATCCTTGGCCAACTGTTGAGTGATCGTAGAACCGCCGTTACCTTCCCAAGGTTTGCGCCCAGCACGTATATTGATCCGAACAGCACCCGCTATGCCGCGTGGACTGATGCCCCAATGGCCGTAGAACCGTTTGTCTTCGGTCGCGATGATTGCGTTCTTTAGATGCGGGGAAACCGTGCTGGCGGTAACTTCGCCGCCGAACTGATCACCGCGCCACGCAAAGACATCACCCTTTGCATCCAGCATAGTGACCGAGCCCTTTTGCCGATCATCCATTAAAACGGACACATCCGGGAGCTTTCCAAAATCAATAAAGATTGCCGTTCCCAAAACGATCAAACCCATGATTGTCACAGTGGAGAACGACAACCACAAGACGCGAAAAATCATACGAAAGAAACCCTTAACAAAACGCACAATTGGATTGCTATGTTTTTGTTTCGACCGGCCGGCCTTACGCGCAACTTTTTTTCTCGCGGGCTTTGGCGCCGCTGTTTTTTTCACCTTCGGTTTTGCCTTAGGTTTTGATTCTGAAAAATTGCGTTTCGGCGCGACTAAAGGAGTGCGCTTTTTTGGATTGTCTGCCATTTGCCTGTCTGACCTTTGCGGTTCGTTATCGTTAGGATACGCATTCTTCTTGCATTTGTGGAGTACTGATTATCAGGTAATTCGCCGCGTTTACTGCTTAATTTTTAAACAAAATCATTTCCATGTTTAAATTTTATGCAAATTCGTGAAATCTTGCGAGTTTCCTATCCTGATTTCTTGAGTATTCTATAGAACTTTAATCCTCTGAGCCCACACGGCGGCCCAACGTCGTCTGGAAAGAGGTCAATATGAAACTGATAATCGCAACAATCAAACCCTTTAAGTTAGAGGAAGTTCGCCAAGCGCTGAGCGATGTTGGTGTTACGGGGATGATGGTCACAGAAATCAAAGGTTACGGTGCACAATCCGGTCATACAGAAATATACCGAGGCGCTGAATATGCCGTGAATTTCGTCCCAAAAATACGCTTGGATATTGTCGCCCAAGACGCCGACGTCGATCCGATTTTGGACACCATTCAAGCCACTGCAAAAACAGGCAAGATCGGTGACGGAAAAATCTTTGTCACAAATGTGGAACAGGCCGTGCGTGTACGCACCGGCGAAACCGGTACTGACGCTGTTTAAGCGCCGAAAGGAAAACCAATGAAACTACGATTTCTAATATTAAGTGCTGTTGCAACATCAATCGCAAGCAGCGCGATTGCCCAAGATGCGGCCGTAACTGTGCCCACCGATTCAGTCTTTATTCTAAACTCCCTTCTCTTTTTGATTGGTGGCTTTCTGGTCTTTTGGATGGCCGCTGGATTCTCGATGCTCGAAGCAGGCTTGGTGCGTTCTAAAAACGTTACTATGCAGCTAACGAAAAACATGGGCCTGTTTGGCTTTGCTTGTATTGCTTACTATCTGATCGGATATAATCTGATGTATCCATTGGGAACATGGGCCGTCGATGGTGTTCTGTCTGGTGTATGGAGCGTGGCCGTTATGGAAGCGGTTGGTATCGATGCCGCTAGCGCTGACGACTATTCATATGCTGCAACCGGTTCGGATTTCTTTTTCCAGCTTATGTTCTGCGCTGCGACGGCGTCTATTGTTTCTGGCGCCTTGGCTGAACGCATCAAATTGTGGCCTTTCTTGATCTTTACGATCATTTTGACGGGTGTCATCTACCCAGTACAAGCATCATGGAAATGGGGTGGTGGTTTCTTGGACCAAATGGGGTTCTTGGATTTCGCGGGCTCTACGGTTGTACACTCTGTTGGTGGTTGGGCTGCCTTGGCTGGTGCTTTGATTTTGGGTCCACGCATTGGTAAATATACCAAGGACGGGCGCACAGTTCCATTCATGGCATCTAACTTGCCGTTGGCGACATTGGGTACGTTCATTTTGTGGATGGGTTGGTTTGGATTTAACGGCGGTTCACAATTAGCCATGGGTACAATTGGCGATGTTGCTGATATTTCACGTGTCTTTGTGAATACCAATGCCGCTGCAGCGGCTGGCTTAATTACCGCGCTGATCTTGACACAGCTGATCTACAAGAAGCCTGACTTAACAATGATCTTGAATGGCGCATTGGCGGGCTTGGTTGCAATCACTGCAGAACCTTTGACACCGTCAATCGGCCAAGCGTCCTTGATTGGTGCCATTGGTGGTGCGATCGTCGTGTTCGGCGTTCCATTGCTGGATCGTTTGAAAATTGACGATGTTGTAGGCGCCATCCCTGTTCACTTAATGAGCGGTATCTGGGGTACAATTGCGGTTGTTTTCACAAATTCAGACGCGTCGTTAATGACGCAATTGTATTCAATCATCATAGTCGGCGCATTCACATTCGTTTTCTCCGCGCTGTTGTGGTTCATTTTAAAAGCCGCCACAGGCATTCGCGTAAGCGAAGAAGATGAAATCACAGGCTTGGACATATCCGAATTAGGTATGCCAGCATATGATATCCTAAAATAACGCTCGTTAGACAGCTACGGGAGCCGGCCTTAGGGCCGGTTTTTTTGTTTGCAAAGTTGTTACTTTTGTCATTCAGTGAACGCAGGAGAACTCATCATGTCACAAACTGTTACCAGCCTTCCCAACTTGCAATACTTAGAACAACGCACAGATCTTGCGGCCGCATTTCGTTGGACCGCACGCTTGAATATGCACGAAGGCGTTGCAAACCATTTTTCATTGGCCGTGAATGATGACGGAACACAGTTTCTGATGAACCCAAATCAAATGCATTTTGAACGGATCAAAGCCAGCGACATGTTGTTTATCGACGCCAATGACCCTGACACATTAAGTGGCCCAAATGCACCTGATCCAACGGCATGGGGTTTGCACGGTGCGATCCATCGCCATTGCCCACATGCGCGGTGTGCAATTCATGTTCATTCAATTCACGCAACTGTGTTGGCCTGTCTTGCTGACAGCACTTTGCCACCCATCGATCAAAACACCGCAACTTTTTACAATAGGTATGTGATCGACGATCAGTTCGGTGGATTGGCGTTCGAAGAAGAGGGTGAGCGCTGTGCACAACAGTTTCAAGATCCCAAAAAGACTGTCATGATCATGGGCAACCACGGTGTTATGGTGATTGGGGATACCGTCGCGGAAACATTCAATCGGATGTACTATTTTGAACGCGCTGCCGAAACTTATATTCGTGCGTTGCAAACAGGGCAAAAACTACGCGTTTTATCCGATGCAATTGCGGAAAAAACTGCCCAAGAACTGGAAGAGTATCCAGGCCAAGCCGAAAAGCATCTCTCAGAGCTTAAGGCGATCCTAGACAGTGAAAATTCCGATTACGCTTCTTAAAAGGCAATAACAGTGACACAGGTCACTGTTATTCTGCGCTTTCTCCGTGATAACGGCTCTATAGAGGAGGCGTTATGGAATTCACACCTTTCGCAACGGCTACGCCGATCGCGACTTTTGCAAGAGTTCCAACCAAGCTCATGACTATCTCCTAAATATCGAGTCTGTTGGAATATAGGTACGAAAAAGGCCCCTGCCTAGGGCAAAGACCTTTTCGTTGGGTTAGGCTTGGTTATTTACCGTCCATGGACATGCTCATCAATTCAGCAATTTCGACAGAACCGCCGCTGTCACAGATTGGGCAGCCTTTAGCCAACGCCAACGCGCCATCCATGTCATCCGCTGTTATCACTGTGTAACCGGATATCGGGTTTGACCCGCCATTATCCGCTACGCCACCCGCCGATACTGTTTTTGACATGCCAACAGGCGCGCCCATATCTGCGATAGATGCGCCAATGTCGCCCATCCATGCTTTCCATGCGGCCATCACCGCTTGGCCTTCTTCTGGCGTTTCTGGGTGTGAACCGCCGTGATAGGCAAATATATAATTCGGCATTTTCTCTTCCTCTCTGTTAGGCCAGCATGGCCTCTAGTTTTGTAAGGGTGGATGTCCACCCACTGTTGTGACTTTCTGCTGCTTCTGTGTCGGGCAGATTTGTATGAATCAGTTTAAATATACTGCCATCACCACCATCAGAAGTGACTTGAAAACGGACATTACTTTCATGCCCGCGCGCATCTGTTTCGTCGTGCCAGCCCCATGTGAAATCGACCGTTCGTGGCGGATCGATGTCCGTAACTTTGCCACTCATTTTATGCCTTTGCCCCTCAGAGTTTAGAATAACGGCGAACCATTTGGCATCCTGAGTCAACTCCATGTCGATTTCGGAACAAGTCATGGTGACCGGCCCCATCCAGTTTTTCAGATGCTCTTCTTTTGTCACATGTGCGAACACAACTTCGGGAGCCACCGGAAAATGGCGTTCTANGGTTAGGTCGGTCATTTATTTACTTTCTCTTTCATGAGGACNGCTTCAAGCTTGTCTAAGCTGCCTTGCCAAAAATCTTTGTAATTCATTGTCCATGCGTGAATGGCCTGAACCGTTTCAGGTCGAACTGAATACAAGCGACGCTGTGCATCAACACGTTGTTGAATGACCCCCGCATTTCGTAACAGTTTCAGATGCCGCGATATTGCAGGCGCAGAGATATTTGCTTGGTCTTGCAAACGACCAGCAGACAGTTCCCCCTCTTGCAACAATCGTTCCACAATAGCGAAACGTGTTGGATCGCCAAGAGTTGCAAAGGTTTGGTTCAGTGACATCAATTGTTATTCCCACATTTGTTAATTAACAATACGGTTATATAATGATTTGTGTTAACATCTATTTGGGGGTTCCAATCGCAACTGCGTGCAGTTAGCGTTTTTCAATACACGGAGTTCACTCATGAAATTGACCGAAAATATGACAGGCGCATTGTTTATGTGCGGATCCATGGCAGGGTTCGCATTTAATGATGCTGCAATCAAATATGCATCCGCGGATATTGGAATTTATCAATCAATTTTCGTACGTGGATTGTTTGCGGTTATTTTAATTGGCCTTGTCGCATGGCGCAAAAATGTATTTCGCGCCTTTCCAGATCGTCGCAACCATCGCTTGATTGCTTGGCGGTCACTTTGGGAACTCGGGGGAACATTAACGTTTCTAACTGCTTTGTTTTACCTGCCCATCGCAAATATTACGGCCTTACTTCAGGCCCTGCCATTGACCGTGACATTGGCCGCCGCTTGGTTTTTGAACGAGTCGATTGGTTGGCGACGTGGTGTTGCGATTTTTGTCGGCTTTGTCGGCGTTTTGTTGATCGTTCAACCTGGCACAGATGGGTTCAATGCATACTCACTCTTGGGATTGTTATGCGTCTTATTTGTGACTGCCCGCGATTTAGTTGTTCGTAAATTAGACCGTTCCGTTAGTTCATTATATGTATCCTTTGTGACCGCAGTCGTCATCACAATCACTGGTGGTTTGTTGACCGTTATTTACGAAGGCTGGACACCGATGCAACTTTCTGAGGTCCTATTATTGGGTGTCGCAGGTTGTCTGATTTTCGCGGGATACTTTTTTTCCGTTGCCGCAATGCGAGTAGGTGAAGTCAGCTTTGTCACACCATTTCGTTATACCGTTATGATTTGGGCAATCGCATTGGGTTATTTTATTTGGGGCGACATTCCAAATATGCTGACAATGTTTGGCATGGCGATCGTTATAGGTATGGGGATGTTTACGTTTTGGCGCGAAGCAAGCTTACGCAGACGTGCCAACAGAAAGCTGACGGCGCGCAGTCATTAAAAGGATTTCTCATAAATCTCTGTTGCATCAGCCAACGTAACCACACGTGGATTATTAACCAACAAACGTGTTTGGTTCATCGCATCCGATGCCAAACGAGGGATATCAGATTGTTCAATCCCAACATGGCGTAAACCCGATTGCAAACCCAGTTCAAAGTTCAGTTCATCCATGCGATCGATAAACGTGGCGCATATCGAATTGTCTGATTTTGAGAAATCAATATCAGGGAAAACGAAGGGCGCAATCTGCGCATATTCCGTTGCGCATTCAGGCGCGTTGAATCGCATTACCTCGCACAATACCAATGCATTAGAGAGCCCGTGCGGCACATGGAATAAACTGCCAACGGGGTATGCTAATGCATGGACGGCAGCGACTGGTGCATTTGCGAATGCTTGCCCGGCCAGCAGTGAACCCAACAACATATTCGAACGCGCATTTAGATCGCCACCGTTAACAACAGCCTGTTGAATATTCGCACCCAAAAGCGCCAATGCTTGTTGTGCTAATATCTTTGAAATTGGGTTGTTGTTCGCACTCCTAGACGTGAAAGCCTCTATCGCGTGAACCATGGCATCAACGCCTGTGGCTGCTGTGATATGCGCTGGCAACCCAATCGTAAGCTCGGCGTCTAGAACAGCAATGTCGGGCAGAATGATCGGTGTCACTACACCTTTCTTTTCTTCTGTTCCCGTTGTTACAATCGAAATTGGCGTCACCTCAGACCCTGTGCCCGCGGTCGTTGGGACTAGGACAAGTGGTAAACGTTCGCCAACCGCTTGGTTCACTCCAAAAATATCATCCAGCTTTTGATCAGACACCGCGAGCAATGCGATAAGTTTGGCGACGTCCATCGAACTGCCGCCACCAAACCCAACAACGCATTGAGCCTTGTGTTCGATGGCGATTTCAACAGCATTCAAAATTGTCACTGCTTTTGGATCAGCCTCCACTCCATCAAAAACACGTACCTTAAATCCTGCATCTTCCACGCTTTGAATAGCAGTATCAGCAAGGCCAAGTTTCATTACGCCCGGATCCGTGACGAATAGGATCGCGTTTTTTCCGGTCGCAAATGGCATTGACGAAATGACCTCGCCTAACCTTTTCACGCTGCCCAATTTGTTGTGGATGGACGGTGTGGTATTGAATGTGAAATCGCTCATTTTATGCTCCTCCAACGGTGGCTCTGCATGCGCAAAGGATTGCGCATGCGGACAAGAGAAAAATCTAGAACCGCGGGTTTCGCTTAGAAATCCAAGTTTTCAACAGACAGTGCATTTTGCTGAATGAATTCACGGCGTGGTTCAACCACATCGCCCATCAATTTCGTAAACAGATCGTCCGCATCGGCCAAATCATTGACCTTAACCTGCAAGAAGATGCGCGCTTCTGGATCCAATGTTGTTTCCCACAGCTGGCTTGGGTTCATCTCGCCAAGCCCCTTGTAACGTTGCAAGCTAAGGCCTTTTTCACCCTCGGCATTCACGATATCTAACAAATCAGATGGCGCATTGATGATCGTTGTTTTGTCGCGACGGCTGAATTTTGCAGGTTCTGCGTACACCTCTTGTAAGCTGTCAGACATACTGGACAATTTACGGGCTTCACCAGATTTAAGACATTTTCCATCCAATGTACGCACTTCTTCAACACCACGCAGGATGCGGCTAAACCGCAATCCGTCGTCTTGGGTCGGTCGGCCATTCCAACCACGTTCGTATTCCGTTGCGACCAAATCAAGCCGCCTTGCAACCGCATCTGCCGCGATCTGCGGGCCTGACATAACCTGTTCAAAGTTCAGCGCGTTCGCAATTGCGGCCTGTTCCAGAATATGGTGGCTGTAATGCGTTGGGAATGCATTTAGGATTGTCCGTGTTTGACGCGCCTCTGCAACCACACGCGCCAAATCAGGGCCCGCCATGGTAGAGCCATTGCCTAAGGTCAGTGTTGCGCCTTCGACCCCTTGTTCGGCCAGATAATCATCCAATGACACCTGATCTTTTAGGTACACTTCGGATTTACCACGCGCCACCTTGTACAACGGCGGTTGAGCAATATACAGGTACCCGCCTTCGATTAGTTCTGGCATTTGGCGAAAGAAGAAGGTCAGCAATAACGTACGAATGTGTGCACCATCAACATCCGCATCGGTCATAATGACGACCTTGTGGTAACGCAGTTTTTTGATATCGAATTCATCGCGACCAATACCCGTACCAAGAGCGGTGATCAGGTTTGTGATTTGTTCGGACGTTAGCATCTTATCAAAGCGCGCGCGCTCGATGTTCAAAATCTTACCACGCAAGGGTAGAACCGCTTGATTTTCGCGTGAACGACCTTGCTTGGCTGACCCACCAGCCGAGTCCCCTTCCACGATAAATATTTCGGACAGGGCAGGATCTTTTTGCTGACAGTCGGCCAATTTTCCTGGCAAAGAGGAGCCGCCAAATGCAGTTTTGCGACGGGTCAAATCACGTGCCTTGCGCGCTGCCTCGCGGGCAAATGCGGCCTCTAGGATTTTGCTGACAATCTGTTTGGCGTGGACTGGATTTTCCTCGAACCATTCAGACAGCTTTTCGTTCATCAGACTTTCGACAACTGGGCGAACTTCGGATGAAACTAACTTATCTTTAGTTTGTGAGCTGAATTTTGGATCGGGTACTTTGACTGACAAAACACATGTCAAACCTTCGCGGGCATCGTCGCCAGTGAACGAAATTTTTTCCTTTTTCGCGATACCAGATGACGCGGCATAGCTGTTGATTGTGCGCGTTAACGCACCACGGAAACCTGCGATGTGCGTACCGCCGTCTCGTTGTGGGATGTTGTTCGTGAACGGCAGAACATTTTCATGATAGCTGTCATTCCACCACATTGCGCATTCCACGGTGATGTCATCTTTTTCACCAACGATGTAAATTGGCTCTTCGATAACTGATGATTTTGAGCGATCCAAGAAGCGAACGAATTCTTTAACACCGCCATCGTAAAATAATTCCGTTTCCAAATGATCCGTTGGGCGCTCGTCGCGCAAAATTATTTTGACCCCAGAGTTCAAAAACGCCAATTCACGCAGGCGATTTTCAAGTGTCTTGAAAACAAAATCTCGGTTCGAAAATGTATCCAGCGAAGCCATAAATCGAACCTCGGTTCCAGTTTCACCAACGGCGTCACCAATGACCTCTAGGTGCTTGACAGTATCACCATTCTCGAACCGTGCGACATGCACCTTGTCGTCGCGCCAGATTTTAAGCTCCAGCCAGTCGGACAATGCATTTACAACAGAAACGCCAACGCCGTGCAGACCGCCAGAAACCTTGTATGAGTTACTGTCGAACTTACCACCTGCGTGCAGCTGGGTCATGATAACCTCGGCGGCGGAAACGCCCTCTTCTTCGTGGATGCCGACGGGGATGCCCCGGCCATTATCACGCACCGAAACACTGTCGTCAGCATGAATTACGACTGAAACGAAATCGGCGTGTTTTGCCAATGCCTCGTCGATCCCGTTATCCACGACTTCGTAAACCATGTGATGCAAGCCAGAGCCGTCATCGGTGTCACCGATGTACATGCCAGGACGTTTGCGCACTGCCTCTAAGCCCTTGAGAACTTTGATAGAATTAGCGCCGTATTCTTCTGGTTGTTGCTGATCGTCTGACATCGGTTTTATTCCCACTGTTATGTCGAAAACATAGCCGATTTTGCGGGCAATGTCACCCCATACCACACGATTTTGCGCTAAGTTGCGGCGATAATCAGCCCAACGCAAATCAGCGCAACACCTGCCCAAATGTTGGTTTTCCGCACTGCGTCAGGCGATGCCAAGAAGCGGCGCATTTGATCCACAAAGCTGGCAAGTATGAGGTTTCCAGCCATCGGAACAACAAATGAAAGCGCGCAAATTGCGATCATATCTGCACGGGTCAATGTGTTGAAATCAAAGAAGCTGGGCAACAGTGTCATGTAGAATAAGCTGGCCTTTGGATTGGCGATCACAGCCGCGAACCCAGCGATAAACCCAGCCCACATCCCTGGCCGCGTGAAGGTGGAGTTTTCCGATAAAACTTTATCAGGCCAACGCATCAAAGCCGCGCCCATAAGGCACAAAAGAAACGCCGCAGCGTAGCGAAAAACGATCAAGATATCGGCGTAGATAGAAACTAAATACGAGACACCCAAAAGCGCCACCAATGGCCACAGTATGTCGCCCAACGCGACACCAAAAGCCAAAGGTACCGCTGACTTGAACCCACCCGATACCGCGCGAGCGATCACCGCGACCCAGACAGGCCCTGGTGTCATGAACAGAATAAACAGGGCGCCGGCATAAAGCGCGAGTTCGGTAATTGTGATTGTCATCAGTTAGTGTTGCGTAATTTTTTATGCTTGGCAAGTCGCTAAATGAAGTGGTGTTCGGTTCGGTAAACGTTTCGGGCAAGGCAAGATTTTGCTGTTTTAATTTGTCTGCAAATCAGCTGTAAACAGTCTGTATTTTTGCAGACAGTTTACAGCCGAATCGCGACGCTTAAGTATCACCGACGATGTTGCCGTCTGCATCAAAGTTCCAAAACGGATTATGGGCAATTTCCCAAAGATGCCCATCGGGATCAGTCTAGTTTCCACTGTAGCCACCCCAGAAAACCTCGTTTGGTTTTGTGACGCAGATTGCGCCTGCGTCCATCGCGGTTACGTAAGCCGCATCAACCGCCGCTTGGCTGTCGTAGTTTGTGGCCAGTGTCGCGGTGCCCGTGCTGCGGCCGTGGATTGGCATGCACAAATCTTGGGACAATGCATCGCGCGAATAGAGGCTGAAAAATTGACCGTTCATTTTATAAAATGCGATTTTTTCGTTGCCGCCTTCTGCTTCTTCAAATCCAAGGGCCTCGTAAAATGCACGCGATTTTTCAAGGTCTTTGACGGCCAGAGTGACCATTGTAATACGTTGGGGGTTCATGATTGACCTGCCATAATGAGTGATCCAGTTTGTGCTTCGCTGATTTCTAAATGTTGCGCGCGATCGCCCAAAGTGTCAAATAATTCGGCGCCCGTGCCTGTCATCCATGCCTGCGCCCCAAGGGCGACAATTTCATTGTACAGGGCATCGCGGCGTTCTGCATCTAAATGGGCGGAAACTTCGTCCAACAACAAGATTGGTGCTGCGCCGAAATCTTGAGAGAGTGCGCGACCATTTGCCAAAATCAGACTGACCAGCAACGCCTTTTGTTCACCAGTAGAACACAGTTTTGCAGGGGTGCCTTTGGCGACATAAATACCTTGGAGATCGTCGCGATGAGGGCCAAGCAAGGTGCGCCCTGCCGCCATGTCGATGCGACGGTTTTGTGCGAATGCGTCAGCCAGATCATCAATGATGATGTCGCCGCCGTTCGCACCGATCAATGTAAGGTCAGCGGACGGAAACGCGGTTTCTGCGTCTGCTTGGGCCTGTGCGATGCGTTCAATTGTGTGTAGACGGTTGCGTTCGATATGTGCGCCCGCGTCTGCCATTTGTTTTTCAACGGCTCCGTACCATGACGGATCGGTGATCCCATCCTTTAGCATCCGATTGCGCTCCCGCATGGCGCGTTCATAAGCCAAAGCATGATCGGCATGAGAAGGCTCGAAACTCATGGCAAGGCGGTCAAGAAAACGACGCCGACCCTCGGCACCTTCGACCCACAGACGATCCATTACAGGAACAAGCCAAACAACGCGGGCAATGCGGCCCAACGCCGTTTGTGTGGCAGTTTTCCCATCGATACGCACAGTGCGAGAACCTTCGCCTGTGTATGTTGTTTCAACTTCGTGAATTTGACCCAAGGATTGGAGTGTTGCAGTGACTTTCCAACCAAGGTTTTCAGGCGCGCGTGCCATTTCATCAACGCGCGCACGGCGCAGGCCACGGCCCGGCGAAAGCAATGACAATGCTTCGAGTATGTTGGTTTTACCGGCACCGTTCGCACCATACAAAGTAATCGGACGCCCGTCGGTTTCGACGCGCGCCTGTTTATGAGATCTAAAATGCGAGAGCTTGAGTTTAGTTACCGCAAGACGGGGCAAATGTTATACCCGCATCGGCATGACAACGTAAACCGCGCTGTCATCATTGCCTTCGCGCATCAAGGTTGGGTCGCCTGATGAGTTAAACAAAAACACAGCGTTCTCCCGATCGACCTGACCTGCGATTTCCAACAAGTATTTCGCGTTGAACCCGATTTCGAGACGTTCGTCTGCGTAAGCCACGACAAGCTCTTCTTCGGCAGCGCCGCTGTCTGGTGCGTTGACGGATAAAATGAGGCGGTCTTCGTCCAATGTGAGTTTCACTGCACGTGAACGTTCAGATGATACCGTAGATACACGATCAACTGCTTGGGCGAATTCAGATGCGTCCACTTCAAGACGGCGTGTGTTGCCTTGGGGAATTACGCGCGTGTAATCGGGGAATGAACCATCGATGACCTTGGATGTCAAAACGATTTCAGGTGTCGCGAAACGGATTTTGGTTTCAGATACGGAAACGGCGATTTTCATTTCGTCTACATCCAGCAGTTTGCGTAATTCACCAACCGTTTTGCGCGGTACAATTACGCCTGGCAATGTTTCGCCGCCTTCGGGCAGTTCTGCATCGATACGTGCCAAACGGTGCCCATCTGTCGCAACGCAACGTAGCACTTTGCCGTTTTCGCCGTCTGAAGTGTGCATGTAGACACCGTTAAGGTAGTAACGGGTTTCTTCGGTAGAGATGGCAAATTTAGATTTATCGAATAAACGGCGTAAAACTTCGGCGTTGGCGGCAAAGTTACAGGCGTATTCTGATGTGGCCATGACAGGGAAATCTTCGCGTGGCAGTGTAGCCAACGAGAAACTGGAGCGACCTGCGACAACGTCCAGACGATTCGCGGTACCATCATCTGAGAGTTCAACCATCGCGCCGTCAGGCAGTTTGCGAACGATTTCGTGCAAAGTATGCGCGCCAACTGTTGTGGCGCCTGCTCGCTCAACCATTCCTGAAACTTTGTAGACCACTTCAATGTCTAGATCGGTTGCGCGGAATGCGACTTCGTTGCCTTCAGCCTCGATCAATACGTTGGCAAGGATTGGGATCGTGTTGCGGCGTTCCACAACAGATTGTGCTTGTGACATCGCTTTTAATAGTGCGCTGCGTTCAATGCTGACTTTCATAACCCTGATCCCCTTTACGTCGGACTGTTAAAGTGACGTAATTTGCGTGTAATTTCAACTTAAAAACACATTTCAATGGTTTTAAGGTGGGGTCAAGAGCAAGTGGCTATTTGCGGCTGATTAACACGCCCGCCGCGACGATCAGAACCATGCCAAGAATTGATGCCGTGTTCGGGTAATCCCCAAATAAAGCGATACCCAGAATGATCGCCCAAACCAAGAAACAATAATCAAATGTAGCGATGATTGTGGCGGGGCCGTTTTGATAGGCCATTGGCATGACGATTCCAATTGCAGCCATTAACACCACCAACGCTGTGATAATTATCCACGTGCGTGGTGACATGGCGAACCACTGGTTTGTGAGAAATGGAAATTCGGTAATCGGGTTTATAACCACAATTATGATCGTGCCAATCAGGCCCAGCGCCAAGGTAAAAAGTGTCAGTGACAGCGAGAGCGTGAGCGGCGAAATATTGCGGCATTTGGTGCGCGTGATGATTGCCTGTAGCGCATAGAAAACACCACCGATTATCGGCAATATTGTTATATATGAAAAGCTGTCACTGTCGGGTTGAACAATAAAGAGAACGCCCAAAAACCCAAGTACAACACCCAACCATCCACGCCATCCAACGGGTTCGTTCATGAAATATGCGCTGATCAATGCGACGAATATTGGCGCGGTGTAAACGCCCGCCACAATTGTCGCCAAGGGTGTGAATGGTATGCCAGCGTAAACGGATACTAACATTACGGTCATACAGGCGGCACGCGCCATCGGCCATTTGTGAAAGGCATCGCGCCATGTTGCACTAACCTGACGTGCCGGCCATGCCATTGCAAGAAAGAGTGGGATCGTGAAAAACCCACGAATGGTAAAAATTTGCCAGACGGTCAATTCCGCTGTGCTGAATTTGATCAGTGCCTCTTGTAGCGCGATCAGAAATGTTGCGCACAACATTAACAGAATTGCAAAACCGATACGGTCTTTGGTAGGGGTGATCGAATGGCTCATGTGGCGAGCGTAGACTGTTTTTTGCATGGCGATGGATTTAACCCGCCATGCAATGGTCTGTTAGCGCCAATTAACCTTCAAGCATCCGACGTAGAACTTCGACGTCTTTCGCAATCTGGTTGTCGATGGATTGAAGTTCCTCGATCTTTTTGACCGCGTGGATGACCGTTGTATGGTCACGCTTACCAAAACAACGGCCGATTTCTGGCAAAGATTTTGATGTTAGCTTTTTGGCCAAGAACATCGCCACCTGACGAGGGCGTGCAATGGAACGTGTGCGGCGTGCTGACAACATATCCGTCAGGTTTACACCGTAGTGATCTGTTACCTTGCGGATGATCTCGTCGATTGTGACTTTGCGATCTGTAGCGCGTAGGATGTCAGACAGGCTTTCTTGGGCCATTTCCAACGTGATTGGGCGACCAACCAACGATCCGAATGCGTACAAGCGTGTTAATGCGCCTTCGAGGACGCGCACATTTGACGAAATGCGATGCGCCATGAATTCCAACACACCCGGCGACATTTCAACGCGTGGATTATGGCGTGCTTGGACTTCTTGTTTTGATTGCAAGATGCCAAGGCGCAGTTCGTAATCTGTTGGATGTACGTCCACAACCAAGCCCCATTGCAGGCGTGATTTAATGCGATCTTCGAGGTGTTCCATGTCACTGGGGGCGCGATCCCCCGAAATGATTACCTGTTTACCCTGATCGATCAAAGCGTTGAAAGTGTGGAAAAACTCTTCTTGGGTCGATGTTTTGCCAGCGATGAATTGCACATCATCAACCATTAACACATCAACCGAACGAAACATTTCCTTAAAGCTGATGGTGTCTTTGAATCGTAATGCCTGAACAAAGCGGTACATAAATTGTTCCGCCGAGAGGTACAGCACACGCGCTTCTGGATCGCGGCGTTTAATTTCCCATGCGATGGAATGCATAAGGTGGGTTTTGCCCAAGCCAACACCACCGTGCAGAAACAATGGATTAAATGATACTTCGCCACCTTCGGCGACGCGGCGTGCAGCAGCGTGGGCCAATTCATTTGGTTTACCCACAACAAAGTTGCCAAATGTGAAACGTGGGTCCAACGAGGCACCCGGAAGATCAGTTGACCCTGTTGTTGTGCGTTGCGCAGATGTCTGCGTCGTTGGCGTTGGTGCAATGGGCTTGGCAACCGCGCCTGTTACGAACGTCAGACGACCCACATTAACGCCTTGTTTTGCAAATTCGATTTTGATCGCATCGCCATAATTGCGCGCAACCCAATCGCCAATGAATTTAGTCGGCGCAGAAAATTGCGCCGTTGCACCATCCATTGATGTTAATTCTAAGGGATTGATCCAGTTGGTAAAGGCAGCTTCACCAACAATCTTCCTTAGGGCCAACTTAATGATTGGCCAAATTTCCGTACCCATAAACTTTTATTCCATATCTATTAGGACTGACGCCAAGCTAAACCTTGGGCTTTCCAGCCGTTTATAATTCCCCGATGACCGTTTGGATCGACATCGCCTTCGAATCCTTCGGACACATTGATACAATTCACTGACCACCCTTGAGCCGCGAACACGTCTGACATCAAAGCGGCCGCCGCAAGTGATCGCACACCTGAACGACACAGGAAATAAACATCCGAAGGCGCAGTGCCGTTCAGATTATCCATCAACTGTGATGCAAACGAATTATTCTGAGCCATTGTGGGAAATTGTTTCCATTCAATCAGCATCGCTTGTTTATTCAGCGACGCCAGATCCGGAATTCCGACAAATGACCATTCTGCATTCGTTCTGACGTCGACCAAGATCGCGTCAGTTTTTTCAGCAAGTCCAGCCCACGTTTCATTCGGGTTTTCGTCGATGATCGTTGTCATGATTATTCCCCCCTTAAAATTGACCCTGAATCACTCAAATGACTTTGGCCTAGGCGGATGTGCATTTCAACGTATCTTCATTGTTGACACGAAAAGAATCGGAACAGGTTGCTTTTTCGTGCAACGTATTGAATTTATTATAAATTTTACTGGAAACAGGTGTGCGGCATCAGGCGGCGTGCCAAATGCGCAAATCTTTCACGATGTGAATTAGCCAAGGCAGATGTCGCCGACTCGGTGTGTGGATAACTTAGGGATAGGGAGTGATTCCAACAACGGGAACAAATTAGGAACGACGCTAAGTCACTCAAAAATCAGACATAAAAAAACGAGGCACAAGGCCTCGCTTTTAAATTCATGTACTTAGAAAGTATTAAGCTGTTAGGCCTTTGATACGTTTCGTAAGGCGTGACAATTTACGTGCCACTGTGTTTTTGTGGTAGATACCCTTGGTAACACCGCGCATCAATTCAGGCTGTGCTGATTTGAATGCTTCTTTTGCTACAGCTTGGTCGCCGCTTTCGATCGCTTCTTCTGTTTTACGCAAGAATGTGCGGATACGCGAGCGGCGTGCTTTGTTTACTTCTGTGCGACGTTCTGTTTGACGTGCGCGTTTTTTTGCTTGGGGCGTATTAGCCATGATAATTTCCTGATCTTGTCGAATGCGAAAGATGAAGCCGCCGTATAGGGCCGATCCAATTGATAGTCAACGGGGCAAACGCACCTTTATGCACGACATTTCCCTTAGTTCTGGCATTTAGCGCAAAAGAAGGTGGAACGTCCAGCCTGAACGATTCTTTTAATTGAACCTGTGCAATTTAAGGTCCGGCATTTTTCGCTTTCACGCCCATATGCAGCGAAAGAGTGTTGAAAATAACCCAAATCACCATTGGTTTGACGATGATCTTTTAAGGAGGACCCGCCGGCGGCAATGGCTTCGGTTAGGACGTCGCGGATGATTGGGACCAGTTTATCAAGAATCGGTTGGTCAATTTCACCCGACAATCGTGTCGGACTGATGCCCGCACGCCACAGGGATTCGCACACATAAATGTTGCCCAAGCCCGAAACGACACGTTGATCTAGCAGTGCCGATTTGATTGGTGACTTTTTACCGTCCAGTTTTTGCGCCAAATAAGTCGAATCGAATCCATTACCCAAGGGTTCAGGGCCCAGATGCGCAATCAGCTTATGTGCGTCGAGTGCGTCCGTTGAAATCAAATCCATCGCGCCAAAGCGGCGGGTATCATTAAATGTGATCCGCGTGCCATCCGCCATATCCAGAACAACATGGTCGTGTTTTTCGGGGGCCGTATGAAATTTGTGGAATTCGCCAAGCATGTCACCGCGATCCCCCGTTAATGGGGTAATGATCATGCGACCCGACATGCCCAGATGGATCAACAGCGTTTCGCCCGTGTCCAAATCGCAAAGAATATATTTGGAACGCCTGCGCAAACGCAACACAGTCGCACCAGTCAGGCGCGTCGCCATGTTATCAGGGAATGGCCAGCGTAAATCCGGGCGGCGAATGTCAGCACGCGTGATGACAGCGCCCGTCATGACGGGTTCTAATCCACGTCGGACCGTTTCGACTTCTGGAAGCTCGGGCAACTAGTTTCGCGCCAGTTTACTGCAATTTACACGGGCGAACTCGGTTTCTTTCTTTTCCAAGATGTTAACCATAATAGATGGGTCATTCGTTTCCAAAATCACGCCTTCTGCGCCGTTGAACACCTTAACGGTAGGTGAATAGTCACCAACTGTGCCCTGTTGGGACGCATAATTCGCCGCATCAGCAAGCGTCATGTTTTGGGCATTCATTTGCGTTACAATGTGTTGACAGGTTTTCGTCATGCGCACAGCTGCGATTTCAGACGCACGGCCATTCACAGCCTTTACCACAAAAAAACAGATCAATATTAGGAGTAATATGTTTGCCAATAACATTAGCAATTTTATTTTCTTACTCATCTTTCAATCGTCCCCCGATGATTTCGCGACAGCTTAGTAAAAATTCGACCTATTTTCGAGGGATTATTTCCAAAATGTGAATAAAATTATATCCGTGAAGGTGACGCATTCCCCCCGTCGAAGATTCGGCCTATAAGGGCGGCAAATTCAGGACGTAAACAATGGCGAAACAAAACAGCAAAACGCATTTCGGTTTCAAAGAGGTCGACGAGAAAGACAAAGCGGGCATGGTGCGCGGCGTGTTTTCATCTGTGGCCTCGAAATACGATGTAATGAATGATGTTATGTCCATGGGAATCCACCGCATCTGGAAGGCTGCGATGATGGACTGGTTGTCCCCGCGCGATAACCAAAAGCTGTTGGATGTGGCCGGTGGTACCGGTGACATATCGTTTCGTTTCCTTGAACGCGCGCCGTCTGCACATGCGACCGTTTTTGACATGACCCAAGGCATGTTGGATGCTGGCAAAACCCGCGCCGAAGCCGAAGATTTGTCTGATCATTTGGATTGGGTATGTGGTGATGCCATGGCGTTACCATTCGAGGACAACTCGTTTGATGTTTACACGATTTCATTTGGCATCCGTAATGTCACCCGCCCCCAAGAAGCGCTAAACGAAGCGTACCGCGTTTTACGCCCAGGTGGTCGATTGATGGTTTTGGAGTTTAGTCAAATTCCAAATCCCGCAATGCAATGGGCGTATGATCGGTATTCATTTAATGTGATTCCGCCGATGGGAAAATTGATCGCCAATGATGCTGACAGTTATCAGTATTTGGTTGAAAGCATTCGCAAATTCCCAGACCAAGAAACGTTTTTGGGCATGGTGCGCAAGGCAGGTTTTGCCAATGCGAAATACCGAAACATGACGATGGGCATCGCCTGTTTGCATTCTGGGTGGAAAATCTAAATGCGTGGGCCACATAATATTTGGCGATTAATCCGTACAGGTGCCACGTTCGAACGCACAGGCGCTATGGACGTTGTGATGGACAAGTTGGACTTGCCACCGATGGTCAAGTTGACAGCGCGTGTTCTGGGCTGGCCGTTTAAATTCTTGGGGCTAAAGGGCGACCCACAATACCCGCCTATTGTACGCGCAATCACTGCGTTGGGGCCTGCGTATATTAAGTTTGGTCAAATTCTATCGACACGCCCCGATGTGGTTGGCCATGAATTGGCACAACAGCTACGTGTTTTACAAGAAAGCTTACCCCCCTTTGATCGTGCAATTGCAATCAAGGAAATCGAAGCCGATTTAGGCCAATCTGTTGATACATTATTCGATGATATTTCCGAACCCATCGCCGCCGCATCTATTGCACAGGTGCATCAAGCGCGTCTAAAAAGTACCGGTCAAAAAGTTGCAATCAAAGTTTTGCGCCCCGGTATCGAAAAGGCATTCCGTAAAGATATCGACGCGTTTTATTTTGCCGCCGGCATGATCGAGCGTCTGTCGCCACGATCGCGCCGCCTACACCCAAACGAAGTGATCAAGCATTTCGATTCTATTGTACGCGGCGAATTAGATTTACGGCTTGAAGCATCCGCCGCGTCTGAATTTGAGGCTAACACAGCGGATGATGCGCTGTTGTCGATACCGCATGTTCATTGGGAATATTCAGGTCGCAAGGTTATGACCTTGGATTGGGTAGATGGAATTCCTTTGGCTGATGTGGATGCGTTGCGTGCCGCCGGTACGGATATGCACGAGCTTGCAACCCGTATTTTGTCGATGTTCTTGCGTCATGCATTGCGTGATGGGTTTTTCCACGGCGACATGCATCAAGGTAATTTAAAATTAAATGCCAATGGCGAATTGGTTGCATTTGATTTTGGCATTATGGGCCGTATCGATGAATATACGCGTCGTGTTTACGCCGAAATTTTAATGGGCTTTATCCGCAAGGATTACCGCCGCGTTGCCGAAGTACATTTCGAAGCAGGATATATTCCCGCCGACCAAGATGTCGACGAGTTTGCCCAAGCATTGCGTGCCGTAGGCGAGCCCATCTTTGGCCATTCCGCCGAAGATATCTCTATGGCGCGTTTGCTGTCGCATCTATTTGATGTCACCGAACGCTTCGGCATGGAAACCCGCACAGAGCTGATCTTGCTTCAACGCACCATGGTCGTTGTCGAAGGTGTGGCGCGGTCCATCGATCCTGTTTCATTGGATATCTGGGACGCCGCCCGCCCAGAGGTCGAAGCCTATATAAAAGAAAATCTTGGGCCGCGTGCGTTTGCGCGTGATCTGATGAAAACGGCGATGGTTCTGTCACGCTTTGGCCCCAAGCTTCCCCAAATGATCGAGGGCATGTTGAACGCCCAAGCGCCCCAACCACCCAAAACAAAATCGCGCAACCTTCGTCATAAAGCATTATATGCAGGGCTTGGTGGCACCGTGGCTTTGATCGGTGTCTACGCGCTGGGATTACTTTAACAGCACCGTTTCCAATAATGCGGCCTGTTTATAATCTGCAATCCCTTGGTCAAATCGCCACAAGCAATACGCCGCCATCCGCCAATGGTACAACGCCCCCGCACATTCATAACGCGCGCGTAACGCGGGATTAATTGCATTTAAAAACGCAGCCTTGCCATCCGCCGTCAACGGCGCAGTGCCATAAATGAAATGCATGGCTGGCGACAAAAACATCGCCACATCCACCAACGGATCACCCAAGGCAGGGCATTGCCAGTCAATCAACCGCAACCCGTCGGCGCCGTTTATCAAATTGCCCGCAACCACATCCGTATGGATCAAAACGGGTGCGGCCGGTTCAATGTACACATCTGGGCGCACGGCACGTAATTCATCGCCCAGCCCGCCCTTTACTTTGTCTAAAATATCCAATCCCTGTGCCACCACAGATGGCGCATCATCGGGCAAAACGCGCAAGCCTATGGACGGGCTTAATCCATGAACGCGATGCAACAAATCGGCCACGGCCAACACATCACCATCCCAGAGCTGACCCGCAATGTAATGGTACAACAACACCACACCAAATGGTGTTTCAACAAACCCATGCGCATCAGGCGCAACATTTTCACCCGCCAATGCACGCAGGCATTCGTATTCCGCCAGCGGCGTATTCGCATACAATGGGTTCGCAGATGCATCTAAATACAATTTGCAAATCAAATCCGACGCACCCGTCAGGCGCCACACTTTGTTGGTGCGCCCACCCGTTTGCGGGTGCCAAATTGTATCGTCAGAAATCAGTCCATCGGCCACTAAATGGCGATGCAATTGTTGTTCGATGTCAGTTACAGAATTCATCTATATTGTTTATGGCGCGCACAGCACACTGGCAAGCATTGAAAGGTCAGGGTCACTTGTGCAATGCTTTAAGGATAAGCTATTATGTCCCGCAAAAAATCACCCAGTGCATGGTTTGAATAGAAACGCTTCTTCACTTCTACAGCCTCAACAAACTTTTGGGTCATTGATTCCTTGTCGGACACGATTGAAACGCCAATATTCGCCTGATTGTTTTCCAACTCATATCCCAACAATTCTAACAACGTTTGATAGATTGGGCTGTCACGGTCATTCAAACACGCTCATTTCTAATATGGCATCGGGCGAATTGATCCCAAATATGAGCCAATAAAATCTTATCCGTTCTTCACTGCACAGCACACAGAGAATGTGTACAGTTCGTTGGGAGGCTTAGTTCAACTGTGTAAGCGCAAGTGTTCCAATGTTAGCGCGATTCCATGACGAAGTGCCGTGCGTGGCGTCCAATTTAACAAATGTGCAGCACGGTTGATATCCAAGTAATTTTTCGACACATCAAACTCCCGACCCGGCAGGTATTTCACATCCAACTTTGCCCCCCAAACGTGGTTGATTTCAGACAAAATCGTGTTCAATGATACGCCTAAACCCGACCCAATATTTATCGGATGGCCGTCCAAATTCGCGTCCAGACTGGCCATAAAGGCGTCGATCACATCACTGATAAAAACATAGTCACGTTCAACAAGTCCATCACCCCAGATTTCGATTTGCTGGCCCAAGATCGCCTTGTTGCAAAATGTGGTCAGTGCACCTTGAGCATTCTGCGCATTTGCAACATCTCTCACATTTTGCTTTGGGCCATACGGGTTTGCGACGCGTAGCGATACGGTTTTCATATCACCCTGTCGACCAAAGAAGCTGAGGTAATTTTCGATCGCTAATTTAGAAACCCCATACGCCGCGATAGGCTTGGTTGGTTGGTTTTCGCGGATCGGTGTGTCATTTGTTTCACCATAGATTGTACCGCCGGAAGAACAGAAGATTGCACGCTCTACGCCGCATTCTAGGGCCGACTGAAATAATTGCGCCGATCCAATTATGTTTTCAGATATATCAAGGATGGGTTCTTTGTTTGCTTCTTGAGGAAACTTTGTTGCAGCCAAATGAAATAGAACATTTGCACCTTTGGTTGCCTGGGCAACCATTTTGGCGTCCAAAAAACTGCCCGAGATGTATTGCAAATTTTGGTGAACTGTTTCTGGTTCTACAATGTCCAAAACAACGACGTTGTGACTATGGTCTAACAGACGATCAACCAAGTGCTTGCCAATGAAGCCGCAGCCGCCTGTCACTAAAATTCGTTTGGGCTGCATTACTATTGTCCATCGTTTTGGTTACTTTGGTATAGGCCGCGCAATTGATTTTTAGTACAAAAGCCACATGCCAAATATATAGTGCATAAAGCACGTTATTTGTAAGCATGTAATAGGTTCTTTATCAACCGCTAGCTTACTTATGATCAGAACGATTCCCACCAAAACACGTTACATACCGTGGATATAACTTATCAAATTTTGAACGTGGATGAAACCCTGACTTATGCATCGGTTTTCAACAGTTAAGGCGCATGCCGGACAGGCAAAATTCGCTTGCACTCAAACTAGGACGAGAATTTTTTGATAATAGCTAGTCGGGTATGAGCCGATGCGGCTTTGATTACCTCGCCAAAGTTATCACTGGCGTCACATTCAAAGACGGAATCGAAACCACAAAACAAGATCAGATCGCCGCATGACCAACAATCCTCAAACACCAGATTTGACAATAACTCTCCCGTTATCGAAGTAAATGACACAGTTTTTATATTACATTAGGATAACTTAGCCCAACAGCCCCCGCACTGCTGCCGTAATTGCGTGATCAGTTTGTTGGAAATCATCCTCTGTCAACGCAAGGCTTGCATATGTTTTTCCGGGGGATTTCAAAATACCTTCGTTGCGTAGTATCGTATTGAAAGTTGCATTCCGCATTGTATCCGATTGTTGCACATGACGGTAATCCCTAACAGTTTTGTCTGTGAATACGACATCAAACAAAGTTGGATGCCCCACGATTTTATGTGCAATATCATGCGCAGATAAGTGTTTTGTAAACATAGCTATCAAACGTTCACCATTTGCGTTTAACGTTTTGTAGGCACCGTCACGGCGTAAGATTTCCATTGTTTTCATACCAGCTACAGCTGCGATAGGATTACCCGACAAAGTTCCAAGCATCATCAACCATTCGTCACTACCAACAGCAGATTTATCAAAATGCGCCATGATATCCTTACGTCCAACGATAGCAGCTAATGGGAAACCACCGCCAATGACTTTGCCCAATGTACACAGATCTGGGGTAATGCCATATGTTTCTTGTGCGCCGCCGTATGAAAATCGAAATCCTGTCACGACTTCATCGAAGATCAAGACAATACCGTATTTGTCACATTCCGTACGGACGGCTTCTAAATAACCAGGTTCGGGCGGTATAATTCGCTGAAGGGGTTCGATGATCAAGCCAGCAATCTCATGACCATGTTCAACCAATAGGCTGCGTAGGAAATCTAAATCATTAAATGGTGCAATCAGCATTTCGTTGCGCACGGCCTCTGGAATACCTGCGCTGTCTGGAATGGCTTGCGGAAAATTGGACATTGTTGTGGGAGCCAAACTCATTTGAGCCTCGGCTGACATGCCGTGATATCCCCCCTCAAACTTTAAAATTTTATCCCGACCTGTAAATGCGCGTGCCAAACGTATTGCATACATATCTGCTTCACCACCAGATGATAAAAACCGCAGGTGTTCGGCACAAGGAACCGCCTCAATAATATCTTCGGCCAGCTCAATGCCTGCTGCATTATTGGTAAAGAATGTCATGCCCTTGGGAAGTTGTTCAAGTACGGCTTCTAGGACTTCTGGATGACCATGCCCCAATAACATCGGGCCAGATCCAATTAGGTAATCAATATATTCCGTTCCGTCTTCATCCCAAACGCGACTACCTTTGCCATTGCGTATGATCAGGTTTAGGTCAAAATTACCAAACCCGCCTGCAGGCAATGTGGCTTTGGCTCGTTCGATCCATTCCGATTGTGTGTGAATTTTTTCCATGCGTTCCTCTAATCAAACCTTGCGGCTTCTTGGCCAAGAGTTTCAATATTTGGGGATATGCCATGCCCCACACCAGCTGGGGGTTTAATCCGACCATTTTCGCGCATGGGTGCGCCATCATCGATGCGCGGCGAAACATAACCCGACAGGTCGCATGTGTTTAACAGATTACGTGGCGCGGTTGAGGCAGCCAAGTGTAATACGGCACCCGTCGTGATGTCTGATCCCCAAGTATCTTCGATACACATGCGTGCACCTAAATGCATACACAGGTCACGGGCACGGCGCATCGCGCTGAGACCGCCAAACTTTGAAAGCTTCAATGCAACGGCATCCATAATTCCCAATTTATGGGCTTGTAAGAGCGATGCAGTATCATGGGCCAATTCGTCCATTTTCATCGGCAATCCAGACGCGGCATGTACTGCTGCACATTCTTCGAATGTCGGGCATGGTGCCTCTAACATTATATCGAGATGCGCAACGCTACGCACCGTTCGCGTGCAGTCTAATTGCGTGCCACTATTGTTCCAATCGCCATAAACCAAGGGGCCGTTACCAACAGCTTCGCGAACCAAGCTAAGGCGTGCAACATCAGCTTCCCAATTGTTATCTGCACCTAATTTTACCTGAAATTGGCGCATGCCAGCGGCATAAGCCTCTTTGGCCATACGGGCCATTTCTTCGGGTTCAACACAAGTGATTGAATGGTACAGCGGCATGTCTTTGGTTTGACGCCCGCCGAGCAAAGCATAAAGTGGTAGATTGGCGGCTTTGGCGGTAATATCCCATAAGGCCGTATCAATAGCAGATTTAGCATAATCATGACCTATCAAATGCTGGTCTAATTTATGCATCAATGCTTCTGGACCGATCGGATCAGCACCCAAAAGTACCGGCATCATTTCTTCAATGGCTGGGATGACTCCATTCGCATAAGCGGCTAGATAATGGGGAATTGGGCAAACTTCCCCCCAACCGTTCAGGCCCTCGTCCGTATCCACGCGGACAACAACGCTATCAACTGTATCGCAAGTTTTTCCGCCTGCCATATAATAGGTTTCATGGCTGGTTAAAGGGACTATCCATGCGGTAATGCCTGTGATTTTCATGATCTATGCTCCATAAATAGCAACTGCGTCCCCGAGGATATTCAGATCCGGTGTGACACCAAGCCCGGGGGTTGATGGCGGTGTTGCAAAGCCATCTTGGTTACGCGCACCCATGTTTGGCACAGGATCAACGCTTAGGTGATAGTGGCACAACCAAGATGCTAATCTATTTGCTTCTGGCGTAGAGGCTGCCAAGTGGATTGCCGCCGTGTCTGCCAATGCAGAACCTCCCAAATCTTCGATATGCATTTGCCAACCAACTGAAACACCAAAATCGCGAATTTGTTTTGCGCGAGTTAAGCCCCCTACCCGATTTGGTTTTATTTTCACGCCTTCGCATGCGCCCGTTTTCCACGCGTCTAAGTGATCGCCAAATGTGTGCATGCATTCATCCAACATGATCGGGTTTAGAACACGTTTTGCAACATGTGCGCATTGATCCAATGTTTCACAGGGCTGTTCGACCCAGTCACGGGCCTCTACCGAATTTAAAACTTGGATTGCCGTGCCTGGTGTCCAAGCACGGTTCACGTCAAACGTGACATTTTCATAGGCTGGTAGAGCTGCTGATATGGCCTCAATACGTGCTATATCCGTGGCTGTATCACTGCCACCAATCTTGGCGGAATGGGTACGGTAGCCCTTTTGTGATGCACGGCGTATTAAGGCGATCATTTCGTCAGGTGTGCCTGTCGAAATTGATGAGTTTAGAGGAACAGGTGTGGCAGTATCTCCGCCCATCATTTGCCAAAGAGGCATATTGCTAGCTTGTCCCATAATATCCCAACACGCCATATCAAGCGGTGACTTTACATATGGATGCCCAGGCAATGTGACGTCCATCAGACGGTTTATATGATCCAATGATCGCGGATCTTGGCCAATAAGTGCAGGCGCTAAGATTTCTAACCCTGCACGAATACCCGGACCATGCGCGGGTAGGTATGTATGACCCCATGGGCAACCCTCGCCCCAACCAACAAGTCCTTCATCGGTATGTATTTCGACAAACGTGCTGTCGAGTTTTTCAAACTTTAGACGGCCACCTGATAAATAATATGGCTCGGTTAGGGGCATATCTAATTGGTAAACTTTGATGCGCGTTATTTTCATGGGCACACCACGATGTTGCCAGTGTGTTTTTTGTCGATAAATGTTTGTTGTGCCTTATGTAAATCAGCCAATGGGAACTGTGCTGCCAACATAGGTTTAATTTCACCACGCTCAATATAACCAACGAGATCAGTGAATATATGCGGTAGAATGACAGTTGATCCCGTGAATGTCAGATCACGTAAATAAAAGGTGCGCAGATCAAGATTAACAATGGGGCCTGCAATGGCGCCAGAACACGTATAACGCCCACCACGTTCCAGCACATCGATGATCGTGCCAAAATAATCCCCACCAACAATATCCGCCACAACACTGACCGTGCTTGATCCTGTTGCCTCTTTTAACGCTGCTAAAAGGTTTTTTGGGCTGCGTGGCAGTATGGCGTCTGGTGCCAATTGCGCTACATCTGCATGTTTTGCCTCAGATGCCATTGCAATCGTATAAGCACCGCGCCTTTTGGCCAATTGGATCAAAGCTGATCCCACGCCACCAGAGGCGCCCGTTATTAAAACACGATCACCCGCACCTACATTTGCACGGCTTAGCATGCCTTCTGCCGTTGAATAAGAGCATGAGAGTGTTGCAAGCTCTGCATCTGACATTGTGCTGTCCACAGGATAGACATTACGCGCATCTAGCGTTGTGTAATCCGCATATCCACCATCGCATTCAGATCCAAAATATCCCGTACTGTCTTTATTTTCGGGGGCATTCCAATCGCGCAGCCAATTATCTGTGATCACACGTTTACCGATCAAGCTGGCATCTGCCTTTGAGCCTACGGCAACAACATACCCACAAACATCAGCACCTTGGATACGAGGAAACGTAATTGGTGCACCGCCCCACGTTGGATCATCATCAGAAACTTCTGCATAGGCATCACCTGTCGTGGCTTCATCAACAGTTTTAGAATACCAGCCAGAGCGGGTATTCACATCGGTGTTGTTCAATCCGCAGGCAACAACTTTGATCAACACTTCATTTTCCTTTGGCTGTGGTGTTGGCCAATCGGTTTTGTATTCTAATGCATCAAGACCGCCGTGGCGCATTAATACGAACGCATTCATGGTGTTTGGAATATCAATCATGCGTCTGTCCTCGGCAGTTTGTTTTCAGGATCATAAACAGCATCAGCAAGGATTCGGCCTTTGCGCGGCTTACCTGCAACAATCACTTCAATTTCAGTATTGGGTACAGCCGCATGCGGTTTTAGATAGGCAAATGCCAGTACTTTTCCGTAGATATGGGAATAGGCAACGGATGCCGTCGATCCAACAACTTGGTTGTTCACAATAACAGCCTCGCCACCGTGACCATCCTCAACCCCGTCTGGTTCAAATTCAAGATAGGCACAGACCCACGGCATTGTCCCCGCTTCTGCTTTTTCAGCACTCTCGCGGGTGGCTTCTACGCCGATATATTCTTTATCAAGCTTCGCAAATCGCATCACATCAGCTTCGGCCAAGGTCACCTCATTGTTCAGCTCACCAGCACCTTTGAACGCCTTTTCCATACGCAGCACATTCATCGCAAACGATCCATAATCAGTGATCCCGTGCTCAATGCCAGCAGCCCATAAGGCATCATAAACGGCCAAAGCATTTTCGCGTGGGATATGAAATTCCCAACCCAATTCACCAGAATATGACATCCGAAAAGCCCAAACATCGTGACCCGCGACTTTAATATTCTGCGCGCTCAGCCATCTAAAGTTGGTATTATCTAAAGGCGCATCAGTGCATTGCTCCAGAACTTTCCGTGCGTTGGGTCCGTTTAGGGTAAGTGCTGCCCAATCATCGGAGAGCTTGGTAGTTTTCACGACTTCCCCGTCTTGGTTGAACGCAAGATGATCCAACAATCGTTGTTCAAAGAATGCCGCGCAAACCAGATAAAACGTATCATCGGCCAATTTAACGACAGTGGTTTCCAACTCGATCCGCCCGCGACGGTTCATGACATGTGTTAAGGCAATACCGCCAATTTTTTGCGGTAACTTATTTGCAACCAAACGATCCAAGTATCTTTCAGCATCTGGGCCTGAAATTTTAACCTTGGTGAAGGCTGATATATCCATAATGCCACAAGCTTCACGCACGGCTTTGCATTCCACACCAATCATGTCGTGTACTTCATTGCGACGGAACGAATAATAATCACGTTGCTCAACATCGCCGCGCGCAAACCAGCGTGGGCGTTCGTGACCATAAACCTCTTCGTATACCGCGCCTTTTTGTTTGAGGCGTTCATACATCGGGGAAGGCTTAATTGGACGACCCGCAAGACGGTTGAAATGTGGGAACGGAATTTCGTGACGTAAACAGTAATCCTCTTTCGCCTTTGTGACTTGCCATTCTTTCACAGCATAATCGCCAAAACGACGTGGATCATAATCACGCATAGAAATATCCGATGATCCATGGATCATCCATTTTGCAAGTTCCCTGCTTAAGCCAGGTCCCCAACCAATTCCAATTTGCGTACCGCAACAGCACCAGTAATTCGTCACACCTGGTGCTGGGCCAATAAGTGGATTACCATCTGGTGGATGCGAAATAGCGCCATGTACATCGCGTGAAATCCCAAGATTGGCAAAAATCGGCATGCGATCCATTGCGTTTTCAAGATATGGCATTACCCGATCAAAGTCAGGTGCAAACAATTCGTTTTCAGCGTTCCATGGACATTCATCTAACCAAACAGCGTTGGGGTTTTCTTTCTCATAGATCCCGATCAAGCCTTTTTTCTGTTCCATGCGGATGTAACCAGACACAAGTTTGTCATCGCGAATAACGGGTAACTCTTTGTCTAAATCCTGAAATTCAGGCACAGGGTCAGTGACAAAGTAATGGTGTGTCATGGAGGTCATCGGCAATTGTAGCCCAGACCATTCACCCATTTGACGGGCATATGTACCGCCTGCATTTACAACATGTTCACAGGTGATCGTGCCCTGCTCTGTTTCAACAACCCATTCGCCCGTGTCTGACTGCGTGATGTTTGTAGCCCGACAACGGCGTATAATTTTCACACCCTTTTGGCGCGCCCCTGCAGCCATTGCCATGGTCACATTCGATGGATCAACATGACCGTCGTCTGGCGTATAAAGCCCACCTAAAACGCCGTCTAGATTATAGAATGGATGCTTTGTTGCGATGAATGCAGGATCAACCAGTTCGATGTTAAATCCAAGCGAGCGTCCAACAGATAAGGTATGACGTAACCAGTCCATTTCATCCTCAGTATAAGCCAAGCGGAATGATCCGCAGCCATGCCAAGTCACCGCTTGGCCAGTCTCTTTTTCTAGGTCCCCAGAATAAAGCTGGATGTTGTAATCCACCATTTTGCCCAAACCAAAGGAGCTGGTTGAATGAGTGATTTGCCCTGCCGCGTGCCACGTCGAACCTGATGTCAGTTCCGCTTTTTCTAGCAATACCACATCTGTCCAGCCTTCATGTGCAAGGTGATAGGCAAGACCACAGCCCATGACGCCTCCGCCTACAATGACGACTTTTGCATGGGTTGGTAGATTGGATTGTGACATTTTTTGCATTCCTTTGAGACGACTCGCATTTTCTACTGGACAGGCTAATGGTGTAAATGTACCAATGTCAATCATGAATGGTACAAATATATCAGGCGCGATTTTAGATCGCTTAGCAGACGAACTTGGGGCGTTAACACCAGAGGCGCGTAAGGCCGCAACTTACGTTTTGGAAAACCCCCAAGATGTCGGAGTTTCAACTGTGCGCGAAATTGCACAAGCGGCTCAAGTAAAGCCAAACACAGTCGTACGCATGGCGCGCCAAGTTGGCTTTGAAGGATATGATGATTTCCGCGAGCCATTCCGCGATGAAATCCGCAATGGCACCGTGTCCTTTCCCGA
>JGI20152J14361_10000178_pt1 | contig 50095 bp, 47 predicted proteins | sample COG_02_FD_14361 | JGI IMG/M metagenome (IMG submission 14361)
TGAGCCATTCCTGTGCCTAAGATCGTGCTCAGGATTGCAATATTGATAAGTGTGCGCTTCATTTTAGCCTCTTATTATTTTGATTTATTCAATGTGAATTAAAACATGCGTTTCAATACCCAATTAGATACTTTTAAGTTCGAAGAGTCAACATTAGCTATTATTAAACAAATAAATTCTTGCACAAAAAAGCCCCGCTTAGCATGTGCCAAGCGGGGCTTTTTTTTAAGGTTTAAGCCTAAGCTTAGTGAACCTTAACAGTAGTGAATGCACCACCTTTTACTTCTTGCTCTAGGTACGATCCAGCAGGATCACCGTTAGCATCAAATTCTACGTTGGTTGCGCCTTCGTAGTTGATCTGACCACCGTCTGCCAAAATCTGTAAGCCTTTAGCAAGCTCACCAGGAAGAATGATTTCGCCAGGAGCGTTAGCAACTTTAGTTAGGTGTGCAACAATACCAGCACGATCAGCAGATCCAGCAGACTGCATGGCTAAAGCGATCAGCGCGCCAGCATCATAAGACTGTGCAGCATAAGGAGCAGTGCCTTCTAGGCCAGCTGCAGCAGCAACGTCGTTAAACATTGCAGCGCCTTGTGACTCAGAACCAGGCAATGTACCAAAGGTACCTTCAATACCGCCATCTACGTCTAGTAGAGAAGCACCAATCATGCCGTCAGCTAGGATGAAACGGTCAAATGCACCTGAATCCAAAGAAGACTGGATGATGCCACGGCCGCCTTGGTCAAGGTAACCAAGAACCACTAGCTCAGATGCACCAGAAGCCGACAAAGCGCCTACTTCAGCAGAGTAGTCTGCTTTGCCATCTTCATGGGCAGCTTCAATAGTGATGGTGCCGCCAGCAGCAAGGTATGCAGTAGCAAATGCATCTGCTAGGCCTTTACCATAGTCGTTGTTAGTGTAAGTTACAGCGACTGTGTCGATGCCACGAGCCATAACAATGTCTGCCAATACTACGCCTTGACGTGCATCAGAAGGTGCAGTACGGAAAAATACACCGTTATCTTCAATGTTACTTAAACCAGGAGACGTTGCAGAAGGAGAAACCATAGCCACACCATTTGGCGCGCCTACGTTTTTAGCGATAGCGCCAGTTACACCAGAACAGTCAGCGCCCATGATAGCCACTACGTTGTCAGAGTTAACTAAACGCTCAGCAGCAGCAGTAGCAGCAGAAGAGTCTACGCAAGTAGAGTCAGCGCGCACAGAAGTGATGCTTTCGCCACCTAGCAATAGGCCAGAATTAGATATTTCAGCAAAGGCCAATTCGGCACTGTCTGCCATGGTAGGCGTTAATGATTCGATTGGGCCAGTAAAGCCAAGAATTACACCTACTTTAATATCAGCATGTGCAGTGCCTGCGATCAAAGCTGCAGCGGCAGTAGCAAGAAGTGTCTTTTTAAATGTGTTTTGCATTAAGCTATTCCTCTAGGAATTTTATATTTATGATGTGGGTAAGGCCACCCACTATATTGTGGGTTAACCCAGTAGCCGAAATCCTGTTGTAGGTATCACGAAACCACTGACTATCGTCTCACAGCCAATGGCCATAGCGAAGCAAGAAGTATATCCGCTAATAAGAGGCAAGTTCAAACCCTAATTACGACATTAAGTTGCATAAAACTACATTTCTAACAGATTTGGTGTAATTATTGAGTTTATTTATGGTTTTTATAGACATTTTGACTCTTTAGTATGCCTTAGCTATTCTGATACAATGACATCCATTACTGCTTAACCACTTATTTTAAGAGTTTCCCATGCCTATTCGTATTCCAGATGCTTTACCTGCCACCAGCGTGCTGCAACAAGAAAACGTTTTTGTTATGACAGAAACCCGTGCGTTAAATCAAGACATTCGCCCGCAAAAAATAATCATCCTCAATTTGATGCCCAAAAAAATTGAGACTGAAACCCAGATTATGCGCCTATTGTCCAACTCATCCTTACAGGTAGACATCGAGCTATTAAGGGTAGATAACCACACCAGTAAAAACACACCTTCTGAGCACCTGAACAGTTTTTACCGTAATTTTGAGCAGATAAAAGATAAAAACTATGATGGCTTAATCATCACTGGTGCACCCTTAGGCTTGGTAGCGTTTGAAGACGTAACCTACTGGCCTCAGGTAGATGAAATCATACAATGGTCTCGCACCCATGTGACCTCAACCCTATTTTTATGTTGGGCAGCTCAGGCTGGCTTAAAGTCTTTGTACAATTTACCCAAACAAACGCGCAGCCAAAAACTGTCGGGGGTATATCGCCAAACGGTTATCGAAGGGCACGATGCTCTTACCCGAGGCTTTGATGACCAGTTTTTAGCGCCCCAGTCACGCACTGCGGATTTCCCAGTAGATTTCATTAAAGCCAATACAGACCTTATTATTTTGGCCCAATCTGATGCGTCTGGAGTTTATTTAATGACCAGCAAAGATAGGCGTCAGGTGTATATTACGGGCCACCCAGAGTACAGTGCTCAAACTTTGGCACATGAGTATCATAGGGACCAAGCAGCAGGTTTAAACCCCATGCTGCCCATTAACTACTTTCCAAACGATGATGCCAGCGCTACACCTATTGCGTCTTGGCGCAGCCATGGTTATTTATTCTTTAGTAACTGGCTCAATTACTGCGTCTATCAAGCCACGCCTTATGATTTGGAAAATATGGAGCCTACCCTAGACTAAGATTTATAGTATTTCAATGCGGCCATCCGCCACAGCACGTGCGCGCTTACTCAGCTGTAATTCTCGCCATGATACATAAGCACCGCTTGAACAAATAATAGCAATGCCTACCCATACGTAAATGTCTGGGAAAAAATCAAACACAAAATAACTAATCACCGTGGCCGCCACAATTTCAAAATAGTTAAAGGGGCTAAGCTGGGATGCCGTGGCATATTCACAGGCCATAATGATAAAAAAGTGCCCCAGCGCTGCAAACAAGCCCATACTCGCCATCATTACTAGGCCCTTAACGTCTGGGGTTATCCATACTGGGCCTACAAACGGAGTTAAAACTAACACCCCGCCAACAGCGGTATAAAACAACGTTAAAAGTGGTGGCGATGATGAGCTTAACTTACGAGTAAACATAATATAAAACGCATACCCCACACCTGCCACTAAGGCCCATAATATAGAGGGTGAAAAATCGTCAGCATTGGGCCTAAGCACTACCACCACACCTAAAAAACCGCACACAACAGCTACGCCTCTTAAGGTATCAAAGGTTTCACCTAGCCACAATGGTGCCACTACAGCCACGATTAAAGGAGAAATAAACAATAAAGTGAGCGCAGTAGGAATAGGGTTATCTTTAATGGCAAAAAAGAAAGACACCGTTGTTGCAGTCAGCATCAAACTGCGCATAAGTTGATAGACGGGTTGTTGTGGCAATTTCCACCACACTATACCCTTCCAGGTCAGTAAGGGTAATAACCACAATCCATGAAATACAAACCGCGCCCAGGTGATTTCAATAACCGCATAGTCTGCAGATAAAAGCTTGGCAAATAGGTCTAATATAGGCACTAACACCATGGCCAGCATCATTAGGCCCATGCCAATAAGCGGGTTTTTTTTATTGTTATGCACTGTGAATCCTTACAGAAACTAATGCCGGTCACTTTAGCCCAAGTCTTTTGCCTTGCATAGCACTTTAATGAGGTTATAAAATGCACTCCTTGAATTAACCTTTACGCATAAAATGGAATCGTCTATGCCTTTAATCACTGTAGAACTATTTGAGGGCCGTTCGGTCGAGCAAAAGCGAAAAATTGTAGAGGGGCTCACCAAAACTATGTGTGAGATTACAGGGGGTAAGGCTAGCGCGGTGCAAGTGATGATTCGTGATGTGCCAAAATCTAATTGGGGTTTTGGCGGCGAACTTTGTAGCGATTTATTTCCGGACAAATAACCCATGAATTACAAAAACTTACGTGCTTTTTTATTGCTNAGCGTGTTTTCACTGGGGCTTATATTGCCTTTAAAAAGCATTGCTGCTGACAGCTTTAACATTCTTTTATACCATCACGTCAGCTCCACTATGCCCCGCTCGACCTCTATTACTGCAAAAGAGTTTGAAAGCCATTTAGCTTATTTAAAGGCTAATGACTATACCGTGATGGATCTAGCAACGGCGATAGAATCTGTGCAACAAGGTAACCCACTACCAAACAAAGCCATTGCGATTACCTTTGATGATGCGTGGCGCGATATTTACCTCAACGGTTTCCCGTTATTAAAGAAATATAACTACCCTTTTACTGTATTTGTTAATACTGATCCTGTGGATCAAAACAACCGTCACACCATGACTTGGGATATGCTTCGAGATCTTAAACAACACGGTGTCATCATAGCCAACCACACTCAAGACCATGATTATTTAGTGCGCAAACCAGCCTATGATGGGCAGTGGCTCACTCAAGCATTAGAAAATATCGACTATGCGCAGCAGCGTTTAACAAAAGAGCTAGGGGAAGTGCCTAAATGGTTAGCTTATCCCTATGGTGAATACAATGACCCACTTAAAGCAGCATTAAAGGAAAAGGGTTACATTGCCTTTGGGCAACAGTCTGGAGGCGTGGCTGAATTTTCTGATTGGCAAGCACTGCCTAGATTTCCAGCTGCAGGAGCTTATAGTAGTTTAAAGACGCTTAAGACTAAACTAGCCTCACAGCCCTTTCCTGCTAATTACACTGCATTTAAAAACCCCGTCATTCGCATTGATCAAGGGGATCAAAACCAACCCATATTAGATGTTGCCCTAACACAATCACAAAAACTGGGTGTGAGGCAGCAACTGTCTTGCTTTATTGTCGGTGAAAGACAGATGCCCAATTGGCAAAACAAAATGAACTTTACCGTGCAAGCCGACAAAGCGCTAGGTAAAGGCCGTAACCGTTACAACTGCACGGCACCCATATGGGGACAAAAAAACTATTACTGGCTCTCTCATCAGTGGTTAATATACGCAGGTGACGCCCCACCAAAAGAGTAGCTATGATTGATTTTTTCTAGGTAAAAGGCGAAGCAGGCTAGATGTATCCCAGCGGTTGCCACCTTGGTCTTGCACTTGCCCATAAAAGTTGTCTACCATTTTAGCCACTGGTAATTGTGAGCCATTATTTTGCGCTTCGGTTAGACAAATATCTAGATCTTTGCGCATCCAATCCACCGCAAAACCAAAATCAAATTCATCATCTACCATGGTGTTGCCGCGGTTATGCATTTGCCAAGATCCAGCAGCGCCCCCTCCTATCGCTTCAAGTGCTTGCTTTGCATCCAGACCTGCATTAACAGCGAAAGCCACACCTTCTGCTAACCCTTGCACTAGGCCCGCGATACATATTTGGTTGACCATTTTAGTGAGTTGTCCATTACCTACAGGGCCCAAATGCGTGGTGCTTTTTGCATAGGCGAGCATAACGGGTTCGGCTGTGAGATAGTCTTCGTCGCTGCCACCACACATTACCGCCAAGGCGCCATTTTCAGCACCGGCTTGCCCACCTGAAACGGGCGCATCAACAAAGCCCACTCCTTGTTGAGCCGCTATCACTGCTATTTCACGAGCCACTTGGGCCGAGGCTGTGGTGTGATCTATCAATACAGCACCAGCAGCCATGCCTGATAGCACGCCCACATCACCATACACAACACTGCGTAAATCATCGTCGTTGCCTACACAAATAAATACAAAATCAGCTTCAAAGGCAGCTTCAAAAGGTGTGGCAGCAATCTGTCCTCCATGTTCATGTTGCCATGCTTTAGCCTTGGCAGCAGTGCGATTGTAAACACAAACCTTATGGCCATGTGCAACCAAATGACCCGCCATCGGGTAACCCATTACACCTAAACCAATAAACGCTACTTTACTCATTTTCATATTCCACTAGTCAACAATTTAAACGCCATTAAAGGCTATACAGCGTTCTAAAACAAGCCTAAATAAAAACTTCCTGTGCACATGCATCGTGCCGCTTTTAAAGCCACCTGTGCCGCTTTATTTAGTGAATATAAAATACGCTTGCGTTAGGCTTTTACTCAAGGCAAAATGCCGCCAATATTATATTTTTGAGAGCTTAACACCATGTCCTTACGCCTAGGCATAGACACGGGCGGCACTTATACAGATGCTGTCATTATCAATGAACAAAACCAAGTGTTAGTCGCTGTAAAAAGCCTCACTACACGGCACAATTTAGCCATTGGTATTGGCGAATCTATTGGTAAAATCTCTACGCAATTATTAGCTGATATAGAAATGGTGTCTCTATCCACCACACTCACTACCAATGCAGTGGTAGAAGGCAATGGCGCTCCCGTATGTGCTTTGGTGGCAGGATTAAGTGAGAGCCAAGTGAAAAAAAGTGGTTTGACTGAGATCTTAGATGACCATTTAATTATTCGCCTAGAAGGTGGTCATGATGCCTCTGGCAGACAAGTAAAACCATTAGATATTGCCACAGCTAAAGCCGCCATTTTAGCTAACAAAGACAAAGTCTCCGCTTTTTCAGTCTCTGCGCAGTTTGGTGTGCGCAACCCAAGTCACGAAGTACAGTTACAAGAGTTAGTNACGCAGCTTACTGGCATGCCTGTGACCTGTGGCCATGAGCTTGCTACAAGCCTAGGGGCACCACGGCGCGCACTCACCGCCTCACTTAATGCTCGCATGATCCCGTTCATTCAAGATCTCATTCAAGCGGTAAGAGATATTTTACAACAACTTAATATTCAAGCGCCTTTAATGATTGTCAAAGGCGATGGTTCTATTGTAAACGCAGACACCGCTCTTGTTCACCCAGTCACCACCATACTATCTGGCCCAGCAGCCAGTGTCATAGGTGCCTGCGCACTATCAGGCAGCCGCAACGCTATTATCGCTGACATGGGAGGCACCACTACAGACATTGCTATAGTCACCAATGGTCAGCCAGAACTTGCAAGCGAAGGCGCCCGAGTAGGTGATTGGCAGCCAATGGTTGAGACAGTTAAGGTTTACTCCATCGGTTTAGGTGGTGACAGTGAAGTGAGATTTTATGGTGGTAGTATTGCTTTAGGGCCACGGCGTGTAGTGCCATTAAGCTTATTGGCACTACAATACCCTAAAGTGTTAAAGCGCTTACAAGCTCATCTGGATGATGGCCCTACACCTAGACACAATCGTTTTGTAACACGCCTTGAGAGCAATCAAGCACTAATCAATCAGTTTACACCTATAGAGCATCAAGCTTGGGAAATGCTCGAGCATGGCCCTGCCGAAATGGAAACCTTAGTCTTTGAAAACCAAGACGTAGCCAAAGCGTTAGCCCGCTTAGAGCGCAAAGGTATGGTGATTTATTCTGGTTTCACGCCCTCAGATGCCGCCCACGTGCTAGGTCATAGTAGCCATTGGAGTGTTGAAGGTGCCAAGCTTGCATCGCAAATTTGGGCTCGCCAAATGCGCCATCTTTATGGTTTTGGGTCATGGGAAAAAGGCAATTCACAAGAACCTGCCCAAAGGGTATTTACCTTAATGAATGATGCTATTTGTCAAACATTGCTAGAGGCAGGCTTACACCAGGAAAACCTGCTTAATGAAGCTCGCTCACGTAATTTAGCTGGATTATGGGTAAGCTCATCCTTAAAAATGGCGAAAAAGATGATGATAATGCCTTATTTGGCATTAACTTCGGTAAAAGTCACTCCTTAGTTGCTGTAGGCGCACCAGCTGCAACCTATTATCCACTTGCAGCAAAGAGCCTAAGCCTAGACCTTATTTTACCTCAGTATGGCCATGTAGCTAATGCTGTTGGTGCGGTCATGGGCAGCGTAGTGCAACGCTCAGAAATTATCATTACCCAACCCACACAAGGGATTTTTCGTATTTTCCATGGCGCAACACCGTTTGACTGTACCAACTTAGATGATGCACTTAATCAGGCTGAATCAATTGTCAAAGAACAAGCCCATCACCTTGCTAAATCAGCGGGTGCTGGTGAGGTGGAGATCACTATCCGCCATGACAATAAACACGTGACTTCTGAACTAGATGGCGACTTATTTGTAGAGGGTAAGGTTATTGCTGTGGCTACAGGCAAACCTGTTTTAGAAATAAAAGTAACCACTTAAAAACTAAAGCTTTTACCCTTTTTGCATAAGAGCGCTTGCAAAGCGCTCTCCTTTTTTAAGCCAATGCTCTAGATCTTCGTCTTCTGCTAGCCCTTGTGGGTCTGCTCTAACAACCATGCTATCGCCCATAATACCCACACATATTGCCAGAGATCATCAAACCCATACCGCCAAACATTTGCTTTTGTGTAGTGTAAGGATTATCTGCCAACAGCTCTGGACTCGCTGAGCTAAACCTTCATCAAAGGCCAAATCACATTTTTTTAGTTGGTTTTAAACAACTTATCACCTAACTGGTCGATGCACTGACAAGCCTTAAACAAACTTAGCTCATGACCTGCTTCTAGGCTATTAGATTGGTCTGCACGAATAAAGTGATGTTCTCTACCTTCATTACGAATCCACCCCTGCACTCGATAACTACCACCTTCCTTTAACGGGTGAGTTTCAATACTGAAACCTTTATGTTCATGGTGCTGGCTGCCTTTTGATCCCTTACCATCTGTACCTTTGCTGGTAGAACTTGGCTCACTTGGACGCAAAAATAATGCTTTAATACTAGATAATAAACCCATGACTTAACGACCTATACATAAATGCTCTTAAAGTATGATTTTAAAGTAAACCAGAACAAAGTTTAAGTCATAAGCATAAATTAGATCCCAATGCCTATAGATAGACACAAAAAAGCCCAGCAATTGCCAGGCTTTTTTTATTTTCTTAAATGCTTACATTAAGAAGGAAATGCAAACTGTTTACCGTCACGTACACCACTGGAAGGCCAGCGCTGAGTTACTGTTTTACGACGTGTATAGAAGCGGATAGCGTCAGGGCCATGAGCACCTAAATCACCAAACAAAGAGCGCTTCCAACCACCAAAGCTATGATAAGCAACAGGCACTGGCAACGGCACGTTAATGCCTACCATGCCTACTTTGATATTATCAGAGAAATAACGTGCAGCTTCGCCATCACGGGTAAATAAGCAGGTGCCATTACCAAACTCATGATCATCAATCAATTTCATGGCTTCTTGCATGGTATCAACACGCACAACACACAACACTGGGCCGAAGATTTCTTCTTGATAAACCACCATATCTTGGGTGACTCGATCAAACAAACAACCACCTACAAAGAATCCATCTTCATGGCCTTTTACGACCAGTTCACGGCCATCTACTACTAATTGAGCACCTTGCTCGACACCTTGTGTTACTAGAGTGCGCACACGCTGCTGGGCTGCAGCAGTAATCAATGGGCCCATCTCGTTACTAACATCAGTGCCGTTGCCCACTTTTAAAGCTTCTACTTGTGGCTTTAATTTAGCGACAAGTTCATCCGCAGCTGCATCACCAACACACACAGCCACAGAGATAGCCATACAACGCTCGCCACAAGAGCCGTAAGCGGCACCCATAAGCGCGTTTACAGCATTATCCATGTCTGCATCTGGCATAATGATAGCGTGGTTTTTAGCGCCACCTAGGGCCTGTACACGCTTACCATTTTTAGTGCCCGTGGCATAAATGTATTCAGCAATAGGGGTTGAGCCTACAAAGCTTACTGCCTGCACACGCGAATCTTCAAGAATGGTGTCTACAGCTACCTTGTCACCATTAACGATATTAAATACACCATCTGGCAAACCGGCTTCTTTAAGCAGCTGACCAATAAGCAAAGGCGCACTAGGATCACGCTCTGAGGGCTTGAGTATAAATGTATTGCCACAAGCAATAGCCATAGGGAACATCCACATTGGCACCATGGCAGGAAAGTTAAACGGCGTAATGCCAGCAACCACACCTAAAGGTTGAAACTCAGACCAACTATCAATGGCTGGCCCCACATTTTTACTGTGTTCGCCTTTTAATAAAGTAGGTGCGCCACATGCATATTCCACCACTTCAATACCACGAATTAGCTCACCCTGGGCATCATCCAACACTTTGCCATGCTCGTTAGTCAACGCTGCACAAATTTTGTCCGCATTATCTTCAAGCAACTGCTTAAAACGGAACATTACCTTCGCACGTTTTTGCGCAGGCGTATTTCGCCAAGCAGGAAAGGCAGCTTGTGCTGCAGTGATAGCCTCTTCTACTGTGGTTTTACTTGCCAATGCGACTTGTCGCACTACTGCGCCAGTAGCTGGGTTAAATACGTCTTGTACACGTTCAGTATCAGCAACCATTGCGCCGTTAATAAAATGTCCTACAACTTGCATTTGTCTTCCTCACTGTCCACTTTTTGGACTTTGTTTTTATCTGATTACAATAGTACTCTTACATGTCGCAAAGCACCATTGGCTAAATATCTAACCCCGTATTAATCCAAACTTAAAATAGCGTCACCTAACGCATTAATTAGGCGAGTGATGTCTTCTTTTTCACTCACAAAGTTTGGCCCCAATTGAATAGTATCACCACCATAGCGCACATAAAAACCAAGATCCCATGCTTTCATCGCAATTTCATAAGGACGTCTGGCAGGCTCTCCCGGGTAGGCTTCAATGGTTAAAGCCCCTGCTAAACCATAGTTTCGAATATCACTCACATAGTTCAAACCTTTTAGGCTATGAATGGCATCTTCAAAATGAGGCGCAAGATCTGCAGCTCTTTGAGCTAACTGATCATTCTCGAAAATATCCATAGCAGCCAAGCCTGCAGCACAAGCTACTGGGTGCCCTGAATAGGTATAGCCATGAGGGAATTCAACCATATACTCTGGCCCACCAGCATCCATAAAGGTTTGGTATATTTCGCTTTTTGCAACTACAGCGCCCATTGGAATAGAACCGTTAGTGATGCCTTTGGCTAAGTTCATAATGTCAGGGATCACACCAAATGCATCTGCACCAAAGGCTGCACCTGCTCTGCCAAAGCCAGTAATGACTTCGTCAAAGATCAACAAGATGTTGTGGTCATCACAAATTTTTCGCAAGCGTTGAAGGTAGCCTTCAGGCGGCACTACTACACCTGCCGAGCCTGCAAATGGCTCTACAATCACAGCTGCAATGTTGGAAGCGTCATGTAAAGCAATTTCTTCCAATAAGTGATCAGCAAGATCTGCTCCATGCTTGGGCATGCCTTTACTAAAGGCATTNTCTGCTAGCAAAGTATGAGGTAGATGTGCAGCGTCTATGCCAGTGCCAAACATTTTACGGTTTGCACCAATACCACCTACACTAATGCCACCAAAGTTTACCCCNTGATAACCTTTGCTGCGCCCAATCAATTTGGTTTTACTAGGCTGACCACACTGGCGCCAATAGGCTCNGGCCATTTTTAATGATGTATCGGCAGACTCTGAACCTGAGTTAGTAAAAAATACATAATCCAAACCTTCAGGTGTCATTTTTGCCAACCGGTCTGCCAGTTCAAAGGCTTTGGGGTGGCCGTGCTGGAAGGCTGGAGCATAATCCATAGTTTTCATTTGCTGATACACAGCTTCAGCTATTTCTGGCCTATTATGACCAAATCCACAGCACCAAAGGCCTGAAAGCCCGTCATAAATACGACGTCCGTCTGCGGTAATGTAGTGGCTTTGCTCTGCAGACACAATCATACGAGGATTGTCTTTAAATTGGCGGTTAGCCGTGTAGGGCATCCAGTAGGCTTCAAGCTGCTCGCGGCTCAAACCACCACTTAACGATTCAAAACTCATGGTGAAACTCCATAATTAATAATAACTATAGTTTAGACTTGCACTTAGAACAATTAAATACTAAGTTAATTGTTCTAACTTAACTAAATGGTTAACTAAATAAAATGCCCAATCCTCTTATTTTAAATCGGTTGTCTGACATTGACTTGCGACTTCTGCGAATCTATAAAACCGTGGTAGAAGCTGGAGGCTTTGCAGCGGCTGAGGTTGAGTTGAACATTAGCCGGGCGGCTATTAGCATGGCTATGAGCGATTTAGAGACACGCTTAGGATTGCGCCTATGTCAGCGTGGTCGTGCAGGCTTTTCAGTCACTGAATCTGGGCAACGGGTGTATGAAGCTATTTTACAGCTATTTGCTTCCATCGAAGGCTTTCGTACCCAAGTTAACGCGTTACATGATCAACTCAAAGGTGATCTAAATATTGGCATTGCTGACAACCTTGTTACCTTGCCACACATGAAAATAACTGATGCTTTGCGCCAATTAAAACTTAAGGCAACCGACATTGGAATAAATATTAGTATGATGGCACCTAACGAAATTGAAAAAGCGGTATTAGATGGCCGTTTACATATAGGTGCAATTCCGCGCTTAAGGAAAATTGCCGAATTAGAATACATCCCCTTATATGAAGAAGAATCTCAATTATATTGCAGCTACCATCACCCACTATTTGATAATACAAAGCATCTAGATATCATTCCTTTGGTGAAAAATCATGATGCAGTGGCCCCTGCATATGCTCAAACCCCAGCTACCAAATCACAGTATCAGGCTTTAAAAACCACCTCTACTGCAACCGATAGAGAGGGAGTCGCTTTTTTAATTATGACAGGATGCTTTATAGGTTATCTACCCACCCACTATGCAGAACAATGGGTACAACGAAGAGAAATGACAGCTATATGCTCTGAACATTTTAACTTCACCACCGATTACGCCGTGATCCATAAAAAGAATGCGCCGACAAATTTTCTTGTGGACGCATGGATCAAAGAGCTTATCAAGATCTAACTTGAGCAAGCTTAAGCACTATCCAGTGTAGAAAATACTCATTAGCCTAGTAAAGGTAGTTGCGCCGCAGCTCTTGTAGAGAGCCACTGTGCACCATTTTCAGTAATGATGATATTCTCTTCATGCACCATTTGTTTGACTTTTCCATCACCGTTTAGGTAAGCCATACCTGGTTCTAAAGTCATAATCATGCCTACTTCCAACAAGGTTTCGTCGGTCGCTGTATTAGATGGCCATTCTGTGAGGTCAGAGCCTAGGCCATGGCCTAAACGCCCAACATCATTACCTAGGGCACCACCAGCTTGCATGATAGGCCACATAGCCCGATACAAGTCGCTAGTAGTGTTACCTGGCTTAGCTGCAGCAAAACCTGCATCTGTGGCTTTATAAACCACTTCATAAGCAGCCTTTGTTTGCGAAGAACAATCACCAAAACACCAGTTTCGGTCAAAATCACAAAAGTAGCCTTGCCATACCGTGCCTGTATCAATAATTAATACATCACCCTCTGCAATTACCCTGTCTGTTGGGCCCATAATAATGTCATCATAACCATCCATTCCAGAAGAGGACACAATAAAAGGAGAATGATCTGCGCCTTGACGCAATAGCTCCATTCTGAAACCTGCCACCACATCACGCTCAGTCATACCTATACTGGCAAACTTGGGAAGCGCAGCAAAAGCGTTAGAGGTCACTTGGCAAATGTGGCCAACTCGATTAATTTCTGCAGCAGATTTTATACTGCGCAAATGTAGCACTTCACGGCTTACATCAACCAGTTCAAAATCACTAGATTCATACAAAGACTGCACTTGCTGCTGAGGCATACGCAAGTGTGTTTCTCGCCCAAGAGTCATGCCTAAACGGCCAAAACGTTTGGGAAGTTCGGCTAGAGTTTGGCTCAACAAACTCACTCCATCATCTTCTGGAAATGGCGAGGGCCATGCACGGACATCATCTACCCATGTGTCACTCATACCCACCACACCAATGGTTGGGATAACAGCAATAGGTTTTCCTGTGGCAGGCAAAATCAAAAACCAAGGCCGTGTTGGGCTTTGCCAAAATTGCGTAAAGTAGCCAGAAAAATAACGCACATTTGTTTCTGTTGTTAGCAATACACCATCTAAATTTAAAGCTCGCATCATCGCTTGCGCTCTCGCCATGCGGTGTTCAAACTCAATTAAAGAAAACTGCCTTTGCGGCGCTTCTGTTAAGGTGTATTGCGTCATGTTAATTTCCCCAGCCAATTAAAGTATATGTTATGCACCAAAAACTAATTCTTGATAAAGCTCGGGATCAGTAGCACCTTCTGTGCCTAGCACTAGTACTTTACTTTGTTCATCAAGACCTAAAGCCAAGCGCCACTTTGCATTTTGTGCGCCAACAATACATGCTGCCAAACCTGCTACAGCAGATTCTCCAGCTTCAATGCTTGGCGTATGTTGCTCTAAAGCACGCATACAAGGTGCCACGGCATCTTCACTTAAGGTGATGAAGTCATCTGCACCCTTGTCCAATATTTCCCAAGCGATATGAGAAACTTCTCCACACGCTAAGCCTGCCATCAAAGTGTCTAGATCACCTTCAACCACTTGAAGCTCGCCTGCTTTTGCACTTTCTTGCAAACAGTTGGCAGCCTCTGGCTCTACCACAACAAAACGAGGCCTTTTGTCGCCCCATAAATCCCAGAAATAACCACATACAGCAGCCGCTAAACCGCCTACTCCTGCTTGTATAAACACATGAGTAGGAATCTGCCCATTAAGTTGTGTCACGGTTTCAGACAACATGACGGTATAACCTAAAGCCACATTGGCAGGCACTTTTGTATAGCCTTCATAACTGGTGTCAGAAATGATGGCCCTATCGTATTTTTTTGCATCTACTGCAGCTTGCCTAACCGATTCGTCATAATTGCCTGTAATACGAATGACCTTTGCAGCATAAGCCTCCATTGCTGATTGGCGACCAACAGAGACATCACGATGGATATAAATAATACACTGACACCCAAACATTTGTGCACCCCAAGCAACAGAGCGTCCATGATTGCCATCTGTAGCACAACTTACAACGACGTCTTTTAATTGCTCTTTATAATGCCCTGATAACAAATCAGACATACTTGGTTCTTTACCATTAAGTAGGCTTAAATGTTCTTGTAAAAACCTTGTCACTGCATAAGCGCCACCTAAGGCTTTAAAGCTTTTTAGACCAAAACGAGTACTTTCATCCTTATAATAGATCTGCGCAATATTCGCCTCCTTCGCCATACTTTCAAGAAGATGCAGATCAGAAGCTTGGTAATTTGGCCAACTGGTAATAGTTTCAAATGCATGCTCAGCTTTTTTTAGGCTTAGCACCGCTTGACGCTGCGGGCCATAAACAAGCTTTGCATCCGCTTGCTCATTATGAAAACAATCTAGAGCCCCAGTTAAAGCGGCAGTTAATGATGTCATGTAAAAACTCCAAAAAAATAAATGACTAGTTACGACTTGGCCACATGGCTTGTGCTACACCTGCAGCAATTAAAACAATACCCAACAATCCTTGAACACCTAACGCTTCGCCAAACAAAAACCACGCCTGTATGGCTACTACAGGTGGTACTAAATAAAACAAACTACCTACTTTTGCAGCAGCGCCTTGACGTATCATGATCATGAGCAACAATATTGCGCCAATGGACAAAGCTAACACCTGCCAAGACAAGCTAACAACAAACTGCCATTGCCAATCCACAATACGTGTTTCAAAGGCAAAGGCCACACTAAGACTTAGCACTAATGCTGCAGCATACTGCAACCAAATGGAGGTCAGTAAATCTACCCCATGGCAATACTTCTTTTGGTACAGTGTGCCAAAGGCAATAGCCAATAACGACGAGCCTACCAATACTGGCGACCAGCCAGAAAAGCCTTCAAAAACTGTCTCTGGGTTTATTGAAAACTGCTCCCCTAAGACTAAATATAGTCCTACTAAACCCATGATCAAACCTAGCCACTGACGCTTTGTGACTCGCTCTCCAAGCATCAACCCAGCAAACAAGGCCATAGTAAGAGGCTGCAATCCTATCACCATTGCACTTAGTCCAGCTGGCATACCCAAAGAAATGGCTTGGAAAATACCGCCCAGGTACACCCCATGAATCAACAAACCCACCAGCATACAATGCAAAGCTAAACGCCAAGTAGATGGCCAATCGCAATTAACAACTTTGATGATCACCCACAACACAACCAAAGCCAAGGCAAAGCGGAAACTTAATAGTGTAAAGGGCTCAGCATAGGATTTCCCTAATTTAGCCACTAAAAAACCGGTGCTCCATACCCATACAAAAAACCATGGCATAAGGCGAATAAAAAACTGGCTTAGTGTTGCTGACATAACATTCAACGCTGTGGTATTTTCGAAGCCCATAGTGTCACATTCATAGCTTTTTTTACAAGCGCATTTTGACCATAATGAAGCAACACAAACTTACCGCTTATCAGTAAACGCTTATATGGCCTCTAGTGGTGATGTTTACCCTTGTTTGTCTGATCATGAAAACTCTGTCAACTCAGGTTTTGTCGACGTAAAAGCTCTTAAAAATTACATCTAAGATAACAGCCCATTGCAGGCGTCAGAGTTTGCTGCACAAAATAATGTCATAAGAAAATAATTTTTCCTCAACATCAAGCCTTGGCAAAGCGCCTTTGATATGACAGCATAAGGCCTACTTCTTAACGGATGTAGGCTTTTTTATTGATAGGAATCCACCCAAAAAACATGTCAGCTTATCCCCAGTCTCAAATTTTAGAAGCGTTAGATCACTATTTAGAAGAGTTTCCTTTACCAGAAGATTTGTGGATTTTTGCTTACGGTTCTTTGTTATGGAACCCTGAAATGCACGTCATAGAAAGCAGGCAAGGTAAAGTTGATGGTTTACAACGAGGTTTTAATTTACTGTCTACTGTGCACCGAGGCACCCTAGAATGTCCCGGTTTAGTTTTGTCACTGCGCGATGGCGGTCATTGTGAAGGCATGGCTTTACATATTTCAAAAACAACTCAAGAAAACGATTTCAAACATCTGTGGCTACGAGAAATGGTAACAATGTTTTATTTACCCTATCTATGCAAAGTGACCACTGCTGATGGTGACATCAATGCAATTACCTTTGTAGCAGACAAGCAACATGAACAATATGTCGATTTTGACGCTGCTCAGTGTGCCAGCATGATAGGCCAGGCCCACGGTGGCCGAGGTAGTAATATTGATTACTTTAACAACACTTTAAAGCATCTAAAAACACTTAACATCCACGACTCTTTATTTAGCGACATAAGTGCGCACTTAACTAGCTAACGCTTGAGTTTGGGAGGTATCTTTTCTAGCTGGTAGATAGACTCCCCCACATTCTCCAATTGCTCTTGCAGCAATGCTTGAGCATCGTAAATGCCACGGTTGTAGTAGAATGGCCCCATAGTTTCACTAATAAAATCTAGTAGAAATTGTGCTTCAAAAGTACCTAACTGCCGATCTAATTCAACTTCACAGTAACTTTGTAATCTATTAATAAGGTCAACTTTTTCTTCTTTATTAAAGGTAATGGTCATAGATCGCTCCAAGAAGTTAATAATAGTGCTTAAAGTGTAAACTTAAAGCACTTTACCCAGCTTTTGAACTAAACGGGTTTAGCCATTCTCGGCCATTAACAGGGTCAGTGGGCACCCAACGTGCTAACAATAGCGACATCAAAGCCATTACCGCACCCAATATAAATACCCAAGATGGTGACACTAACCACAAAAGCCCCATCAGCGCAGGCAGCACAACAGCTGCTATATGATTAATGGTAAAAGAAACACCCGCCGTAGAAGCCATATCTGCAGGGTCTGCAATTTTTTGAAAATAGGTTTTTTGCGCAATAGCCATAGCAAACAGCACATGGTCTAACATATACAACGCCACCGCAAGAGGTGCCCACTCTACAATGCTATAAGCCAAAAACACCAAAATCAAACCCGTGTATTCTACGGTGAGTGCTCGTTTTTCACCCCAGCGGGCCACCAACCCACCAATTTTTGGTGCTAGCCACATACTCAAAAGCCCATTTGCTAAGAACATTAGCGCTACTTCATCCGCACCAAAACCAAAACGCTCCACCATCATCAGTGCGGCAAACACAACAAATATTTGGCGTCGCCCTCCACCCATAAATACCAAGGCGTAATAAAGACTATAGCGTTTACGCAAAATCAATTTTTTTGTTTGTGTCACCTTAGACGTGTATTGGGGAAACATGATCAAAGCCAAGACTGCAATGACTACAGTCACCCCGCCACCAAATGTATAAACCCACGCCACTGGAACATTAAATACTTCCAACGCAGCCCACACCCAGGCATATGCAAGTAAAGAAGACGCTGCACCAATTGACATTAAACGTCCTAATTGAACTGGCGCTTCTGCCTTACTAAACCACTGTAGAGCCAATGATTGTTTCATGGTTTCATAATAGTGAAACCCAACAGACATCAACATCGTTGTCACTAATAACCCATTAAAACTAGGCAACCACCCTGTTATCGCGGTCCCCGCACCTAACATGATTAAAGACCATATAGCTAAGCGCTGTTCTGCAATAAAAAGCAGTAAAAAAACGGCACCAAACGCTAAAAAACCAGGCACTTCACGCCACGATTGCAATACACCAATATGAGAACCGTTGAGTGCCACTTGATCAATAGCAAAGTTATTAAATAACGCCATCCACACGCCAAAACTAAAAGGCATGGCAAACGTCATTAGTTTAAGTAGCGTGATAGGGCTGAGTTTACCCTGAACACTAAGCAGTGAGAGGTTCATATTTTTCTATTAACGTGGGTGAAATTCATCATGATTATAGCCTACCGTTGATTCATTTAACTAACCAATTATCCAAGGCCCCCAAAGTATTTAATGGATACAATTGCAAATTAACACTCTGCCCACACATAGTAAGCTAGCCTTACTTCTTTGAGCACATTATGAGCACCCATCAAACCAGCAACGACCCAACCAGCACAACGCAACCAGACAAAAAAGACCTGCGACTTCTGATGAGGCTTTTGCCTTTTATAACTCCCTATAAAAAAATGGTCCTAGGTGCAGCTTTTGCTCTCATTATTACTGCAGGAGTGTCACTTGCACTGGGACAAGGCATTCGCCTACTTATTGACCAAGGCTTTAACTCTGCAGACCCAAGCCAATTAAATCAAGCCATGATGGTGTTGGCAGTAATTACCTTTTTGATGGCAGCAGGCACCTTTACTCGCTTTTACTTAGTGTCTTGGCTTGGGGAAAGAGTCAGTAACGACGTGCGTTTAGCCGTATTTAACCATTTGCTTACTTTAGATCCTTATTACTTTGAAGTTAACCGTAGTGGTGAAATTAATGCCAGGCTCACAACCGACACCACGTTATTACAGTCAATAATAGGCTCCTCTATTTCTATGGCACTGCGTAGTAGCCTAACTTTTTTAGGTGGCTTAGTAATGATGCTTATTACTAATCCAAAATTGGCTTTAATTGTATTAAGCAGCGTGCCGCTGATTATATTCCCAATGATTCTTTATGGTCGCAAAGTGCGCAAGCTTTCTCGCTTAAGCCAAGACAGAGTCGCTGACATAGGCACTTATGCTGGTGAAATTGTACAAAACATTAAAGTAGTACAAAGCTTTACCCACGAAAAAGAAGAAACTAAAGCGTTTGCACAAGAGGTAGAAAAAGCATTTAACGTTGCCAAAAAGCGTATTTTACAACGCTCTATTCTTATCGTCGTGGCTATGACGCTAGTATTTACAGGCTTATCCAGCATGATTTGGGTTGGTGCTCAAGATATTGCAAGTGGACAAATCAGTTCTGGCGAATTAGCAGCGTTTGTTTTTTATGCGTTAATGGTGGCTATGGCTGTTGCCACCATATCTGAAGTGTACGGCGAGTTACAACGCGCGGCAGGTGCAACAGAACGCTTACTTGAATTACTTGCTGAAAAAGCTGAAATCCGTATTCCAAAAGACCCTATTTCATTAGCTAACGGAGCCTTGAGCTTACGCTTTGATGATGTGAGTTTCAGCTATCCTTCTAGGCCAGAACAAACAGCCTTAAAACACATTTCTTTTAATGTAAAAGCCGGTGAAACCATCGCTATTGTAGGCCCATCTGGTGCAGGTAAAAGTACATTATTTGAGCTATTACAGCGTTTTTACGACCCTAAAGATGGCACTATTGAAGTCTCTGGACACGATATTAAACACCTTACACCCAAAGACTTAAGGCTTCACTTAGGTTTGGTTCCACAACAACCCACATTATTTAGTGCCGACGTAGCCCATAATATTGGGTATGGTGATGCTAACGCTTCTCATGAACAGATTGTAAGCGCTGCTAAAAATGCCTATGCGGATGAATTTATTGAGTTATTGCCCCAGGGATACGCCAGCTACTTAGGAGAACAAGGCGTACGCTTATCTGGTGGTCAAAGGCAGCGTGTTGCCATAGCACGCGCCATGCTCAAAAACCCTTCTATTTTGTTACTAGATGAAGCAACCAGCGCGTTAGACGCTAATAGCGAGCATAAGATTCAAGCCGCGTTACAAAAACTAATGCAAGGGCGCACTACTCTCATTATTGCCCATCGTTTAGCCACAGTAATGCATGCTGATCGAATTATGGTCTTTAACGAAGGTCAACTTGAAGCACAAGGTACTCACGCACAGTTATTACTTACCTCACCACTTTACAAGCGTTTAAGTGAGCTACAGTTTAATCACTGAAGATGATCTAAGCATTCGCTTGGTCTAATGAGAGTTAGGCTGAGCCTAAGGAAGTTAATTTTTTAATCAATGTCATACCACCCAACACAACAAGCCCTAGCACCACACCCACACTCATATTAGCCAACACAGACCATACGTTTGTAAGGTTCTCAAGCAAGTGATAAAGCCAAGGCCAACCGTGCACCAATATACCGCCGCCCACTAAAAACATAGCAATGGTGCCAAATACAGATAAGGCACTCATCAAAGGCGCAGCTGAATTGACTAAACTGCGGCCCAAAAACCCACTAATAGAGCCCTTGCGGCCCGCTTTTTGTTCTTCAACTAAATAAAGCCCCACATCATCCATCTTTACAATAGCTGCAACAAAACCATACACAGCTATGGTGAAAAACAAAGCAAGGCTGGACACAACAATCACTTGTTTGGCAAAGCTAGCATCAGCCACAGAGCCTAAAATAATGACTACAATTTCTGCTGAGAGCACAAAATCAGTGCGAATAGCGCCTTTTATCTTATCTTTTTCTAACGCCAAAAGCTCATCTTTAGACAATGACAGCTGCTGCAATCTTTTTAGTGGTGAAGTCTCTTTAGGTTTTTTAACAATCCATTCATGTATTTTCTCGGCACCCTCATAACACAGATAAGTGCCTCCCAAAATTAACACAGGCGTTATTAACCAAGGCGCATACAAACTCATAAGTAGTGCCACAGGCACTAAAATTAATTTGTTTATAAGTGATCCCTTAGTGACCGCCCAAACTACTGGCAGCTCACGCTGAGCCCTCACACCAGAGACTTGTTCAGCGTTGACCGCTAAATCATCTGCTAGCACGCCTGCGGTCTTTTTAGCGGCCACTTTAGATAACACAGCGATATCGTCTAATAAAACTGCTATGTCATCAAGTAATGCCAGTAAACTTACTCCAGCCATGTTAACTCCTTAGTTTATTAGGTTTAAATACTGCCATTAATCACACACTGTGTTACTTGTGCCGCCACTTCTAAGGGCTGCTCTAAAGGTAATAAGTGAGTCGTATTTGTAAAATTAATAGCACGCACATTTTCATGCAAATTTTGTTTATTTTTTAGAGCTTTCCAGCGTTTCCAAGCAAGAGCATCTACCGTATTAGAAAACTCACCTCGTAATACACTAATAGGCACGCAGCTGCGCTTTAAGTAGGGCCAAATATTGGGCACACTTGAATACATCAACGCTTCCCAGTATTTACTGTATAGGAGCTTTACACCCCCATCACATGGTACAAATGCAGCATTAATGTAGTGCCACAACACAGTCATCCGTTATGCCTGAAAATACCCTTTTAGAGCGATGAAAATCGTATGCCAACGCAAGGGTTAAAAAGACATCTGGCCTGTTTAAAGCCTTGGCCACGATGGGCGCTTTATTAATCAAAAAGGCAGGGCCAAAACGAATAATACGAGCAATAGTTTGTCTTAAAAAAACAGGTTCTATAAGAATAAGCTGGTGATACAGATGGGGCTTTAATTGAGCTGCCAATACACCTACATTAGCACCCATAGAATGGCCTACATAAATAGCTGGCGCTAATTGATGCTTTTCAATAAAGTCATTAAGATCCATGGCCATGTGTTGCCACACCGCGCGATCATCAGACTGGCTTTGAAACTCTGTTAAATCTTGCCATAGCGGACGCAAATGAGGCGCAATCACTCTCCAATCTTTGCCAAGTTCATCTAACAAGACTTTATAAGTGCTAGGTGGAAAGCCATTAGCATGAGCAAACAACAAGGTTTTTCCTTGTCGCATGCCAAATTCTTCATATGCTTTAGTGATCACTGCAAACCCCTTTCACTACGGCGTTTACAGTGTCTGGGGCGTGAGTGATATATTGATGTTTTAACAATCAGCGTTACAGCACTGCAGCGATAGCTTTAGCGACATAAACAATGTTGGTTTGATTAAGGCCTGCTAAATTAATTCGACTAGAGCTAACTAAATAAACACTATGTTCATTAACTAGCTTCTCAACTTGCTCTGGACTTATATCTAAAAAGGAGAACATGCCCTTTTGACGTTCAATAAAACTAAAGTCTTGCTCTACCCCTTCAGCTTTAAGAGCCTCCACCAATTGAGTACGTAGATCTTTGATGCGTTTACGCATGATTTTTAGTTCATCGCGCCAAATTTGATTAAGTTTTGGATCGGCAAGGATCGTTTCCACTGCCAAAGCACCATGAGACGGTGGCATAGAGTAATTGGCACGAATCACACTGTTCATTTGCCCTTGAGCTACAACAGCTTGTTGAGATGTAGCAGAAATAATAATGGCTGTGCCAGTGCGCTCACGATATAGCCCAAAGTTTTTTGAACACGAACTTGCAATCACCATTTCTGGCACACTATTAGCCATTAATCGAAGACCTGCAGCATCTTCATCCATGCCCTCACCAAGGCCTTGATAAGCAATATCAACATAAGGCAATAAGCCTTTAAGATTGATCAAGTCAGCAGTAGCTTGCCATTGCTCTAAGGTTAAGTCTGCCCCAGATGGGTTGTGACAACAGCCATGAAGAAGCACCACATCGCCTGCTTTTGTGTCTGACTTAAGTGTTGCCATCATGGCATCAAAATCCACAGTCTTAGTTTGTTTGCTGTAGTAAGGGTAAGTTTTAATGGTAAGACCAGCACTTTTCATGACCGGAATGTGGTTAGCCCACGTTGGATTGCCTACCCATACAGTTGAACCAGGTTTCGCTACATTAATGAATTCAGCTAATACACGCAAAGCACCACTGCCCCCTGGTGTTTGTGCAACAGAAATACGTTGATCACTGATCACTTGATGATCTGCACCTAATGTCACTTGAGCCAATAAATCACAAAACTTTTTAGAGCCCGCCATGCCTACGTAAGCTTTAGTGTCTTCTTCTACCAACAAACGTTCTTCTGCCAGAGAAACCGCCTGCATGATGGCTGTATGCCCTGCCTCATCTTTATAAACGCCTACACCTAAATCAACTTTTTTAGGGTTACTATCCTTACGGTACAAAACTGACAGATTGAGGATGGGATCAGCAGGCACAGATTGCAGTGACTCAAACATGAGAAATAAAACTCCTAAGGGATAACCTAAACAATGAATATAAAAGATAAAGTGTTATTAACACGTCTAATTATACGGCTTCCATAGTTTTAAAACTAGACAGAAAATACGCTATAACAGTGCATATTTTGACCACTCCAGCCATAACTAACGATTACTATTACGCGCCCGCTCTTGCCTTGGAGAACAGCTATACTTTTTTTGATAACACCGCGCAAGGTAAGATGTGGAGCTAAATCCACAAGCGGTAGCAATTTGCAACACGGACAAGCTAGATTGGCGCAACAATTGCTGAGTTTTTTCAAGCCGTAAGTGCAAATAATATTGCCCTGGACTTAGCTGTAAATGTTGCTTAAATAGGCGCTCCATTTGCCGTGCAGACATGTTTGACGCGTCCGCCAGCTCTTGGCATGTTAATGGGGCCTCTAAGTTTTGACGCATGAAATCAATCGCTTTGATCATTCTTGGGTTATTAATGTTTAAACGCGATTGCAGGCGCATTCTTTGATCTTGATGAGGTGGACGAATATGAGGATGCATATATTGTTCTGCAACCAATAAAGCCAACTCATAGCCATGCTGGTCTGCAATAATTTGCAACATCATGTCTAAACCAGCAGAACCACCAGAACAAGTAAATAAATTACCATCAAATTCGTATAACTCGCCACTCATCCATACATCTGTAAATTGTTCACGAAAACTATCTACATATTCCCAATGTATAGTACAAGTTTTATGCCGCAGCAACTTTGCCTTAGCCAGCAATAAAGACCCAGTAGAGGTTGCACCTAATAAGGTTACCTGCCTGGCCGCCTGACGCAACCAAGCAAAGAATTGATCGTCACCGTAAGAGGACACATTGATACCGGCTACGAGCAACAATACATCAAGGGTTTTTACTTCATCCAGAGTTATTGTTGGAGCCGTAACCATTTGATTACTGGCGTTAACAGGCACAGCGTCCCAACTCAAAAACTCCCACTCATAAAGAGTGTCTTGAGATTGTGCATTGGCCATGCGTAAGGGCTCTACAACAGCGGCTAACGAGAGCATAGAGAAACCTGGTACTAAGAAAAAGCCAAAACGTTGCATCATGAACCCTGCTAAAACATAAGCTTTTAAAGTTATCTTTTAACACATTAGCTCTTATTGTCGGTTTTGTCTCGTTAAAAGTCGTCTTGAGTGGTTTTTATTTAGACATGAAAGCGCATTATTATTCTCAGTTGAATATTTTACAAACCCAACAGGAGTCCGTTATGGCCTTTCCTTCTTCTTCTCCCTACGTCATTGTAGGCGCTGGTATTCATGGTTTAAGTACTGCTTACCATCTGGCTTTAGAACTTAAAGCCAGTGGTAAAGGTGATGGACGTGACATTATTATCCTTGATAAAAATGGCATCGCAGCAGGAGCCACAGGCATTGCATGTGGTGTAGTTCGTAACAACTACTTCCAGCCAGCGATGCGTGAATTAATGGCCCACTCTGTAGAGGTTTGGGAATCAGACATGCAAGCCTACTCATACCATCCAGTGGGTTATATGCAAATCAGCCCTGAGTCAATGCATGCTGACGTAGCGACAATCTACAACCAACAAAAAGCTATTGACTACCCTTCTACTTTTATTGAAGGCGAAGCAGATTGTACTAAATACATGAAAGGTATCTTTCACGACTGGCAAGCTCAAGGAATCACCTCAGTATTACACGAAGCCAAAGGTGGTTACGCCAATAACACCAAAGCAATGTATGGTCTTGCCTCTAAGGTGGAAAACGAAAATATTCGTATTATCAGTGGAGTCACTGTTACTGGCTTTACTCGCAACGAAGGTTGCGTTACTCACGTGGAAACAGATAAGGGCAACATCGCCTGTGATTATGTTGTCATAGGTGCAGGCCCTTGGGCGAAAAGCTTATGGGAAATGTTGGAATTACCTGCAACAGTTAGCATTAAAGGTGCCAACGACATTATTCATACAGACATTCCAATGTGGATTTATTGGTCTTTACAAGAAGGCACTTTGGGAGTTGATCCTAAACTACAAGTAGACAACGATGGCAACATGCCACCTGTTATCCATGTAGACTCTAATGCTCCTCTATACTCTTGTGTTGATGGAAGCTTGGTCACTGACGAAATGTGGGGCATCTATTACAAGCCTGACTTCCATTTTGGTGGTGTTCAAGGTGGTGCTGCGCCGTTCCCAGTGAAAACAAATCCAGACGAAGTCGCTGTTGACCCATATGGCCCAGATTCTCCAGAGTTTGTAGTTGGCGCTGAGTTTGCTCATATGTGGGTTTCTGCTTTAGCTCATTGCCAAAAGCGTTTTGAAGGGACTATGCCTAAATTTAAAGATGAGCCAAGTGGCGGTATTGGTTGCTTTACCCCAGACTCTTTTCCTATTTTTGACGTATTCCACGACAACGCATACTTTATTGCAGACTCTAATCACGGTTACAAAATGTTAGGCGTGGGAAAATTGGTAGCTAATGAAATTGTTACTGGCCAAAGCCATCGCTTGCTTGAGCCGTTTCGTTTAGGCCGTTACGAGCAAGGCAAGCTACACCCTGTATCGAGTAGTCCATTCCCTTGGTCATAAAGATAAAATCGAACTAGTTTAAGTAAAAATAAACAAAAAAAGCCCTGTATACCAGGGCTTTTTTGTGACCAAAGATTAGCACTGTTTATGCTAAGATATCCTCCACTAGGTATAAACAGCACAACTTAGTAAACTAAGCGAGATTTGCAATTGCCAATAAGGACACAAGTTTGAGACAAATAGATTGGTTAGGAAATCCTGCTTTGGGAGCAATCTTAGTGACCGCTATTTGGGGCGTTAACATGGTCGCTATGAAAGCAATCGTTACAGACATGGACCCTTTATTGTTTACATCAGCACGGTTTTTATTGCTGGCTTTAGTACTTTTGCCCTTTGTGAAAATAACGATCGCACAGTTGCGCCCATTGCTGCCTATTGCTTTAGTCATGGGCTTAGGTCATTTTTATCTTTTAGCAGTTGGCCTTTCCATTGTTCCTGGGGTGGTTGCTAGCGTATGTTTCTTATTATCAGCGCCCTTTTCTGCCTTACTAAGTTATTTATTTCTAAATGAACGCATTACACTCGTACAAACCTTAGCTATTATCATTGCTACTTTAGGCGCAATGCTTCCTACCTTACTCACTGGTGAAAGCGACCTTCAATGGGGTATGCTCATTGTGATTCTTAGCACCTTTATGTGGGCCATCGGTAATATTCAAATCCGCAAACTAAAGGAATTACCAGTCCTTGCCATTCAATTTTGGATTGCCATCATTACTGCGCCTTTGTGCTTTGTAGCCTATTTATTGCAAGCTGACAATATGGCAATACTGCCACAGTTCACCACCAATACTATACTTACTATAATGTATGTGGTTTTGTGCTCTTCTATTTTAGCTTACAGCTTTTGGTATGGCTTAGTACACCGCCATGGTATGGGGCGTTTGGCCGGTTTTATATTATTACAACCAATATACACTTTGATATTTGGGTATTTAATTTTAGGCGAGACTCTGACATTATTGCAGTTAGTAGGAAGTTTAGTGACACTTACTGGGGTGTATGTCTACTTCCAACATAGCACAACTAATAGGCCTATAAGCACTAGTATTACACAGTAGCATTGATTAAAAAAACAGCACGAAGCACGCTAAAAAATAAATGACTAGATGTCTAGTTTATTGCGCCTTCTAGGCGCAAAAGAAATGCTTTTGTGCCCACGCCTCCTCCAAAGCCTGTGAGACTGCCATTGGCACCGATAACACGATGACAGGGGATAATCAATGGAATAGGGTTGCGTCCGTTTGCAGCACCTACAGCTCGCATAGATTGAGGCCTGCCTATGGTATGTGCAATGTCTTTGTAACTGCGCATTTCACCAAAGGGAATTTGTTGTAATGCATCTAACACCTGCATTTGAAATACACTTCCATTTGGCGCTATCGCTAAATCAAATTGCTTTAATTGACCTGCAAAATAAGCGGCTATTTGCTGCCTAGCTTGGGATAGTGTGGCTGGATTATATTGCCAGTCTGGTTTTGGTTGAAAGTGCATTTTTCCACTTGGGAAACTCAAATAATGTATCACTTCATTTTTACCTGCCAGTAATAACTTACCTACTGGCGAATCAATATACATATATTCAAATGACATTTTTCACCTATTTTTCACTCATTGCTATCGCCACAAGTTCTAAGCTCTTGCCATGACTAATGGCCAAATCGGCTTCGATATGGTTCAAATGCGCTAACATCAAATCTAACGCAGCCTGTGCCTGTTGATTTTTTATTGCCTTAACTAAGTCGCGATGCTCACTTGGAGGACAGTTTGAAAAACTGTGCTGACCATACATAGCTGTGATTAAACTAGACTCTGTAACCAAAGATTGCATAAACCCAGCCAGTAGATGATTATTTTGAAAACTAGCAATCAGTAAATGAAATTCACCAGACAAGCGAATCAGTTCATTACGGTCATTATTAACAAAGGCCTCTTCTTCTAGCTTCATATGAGCGTTGAGCTTATCAATATCCTCATCACTTCTTTGACGCACGACATTTTGAATAATTATAGATTCAATTAACCTTCGAGTTTCAAATAAAATAACTGCTTGTTGAAATGTTGGTTTACGAATACGAGCGCCTTTATTGGCTTGTAATTCTACAATACCTTTATTGGCTAATGTTAATAACGCTCTTCTTACATACATTCTTCTTATATCAAAACGCTCACATAGAGATTTTTCACTTAAGCGTGCACCTGGTCCAATACGCTGCTCCATAACATCGTTAACTATTGCATCAACAATGGTTTGCACTGTTACTGTCGTGTCCCTTATACCCACAAAACACTCCATAATTTTAGTTAAAAACAAAAAAGGGCAACCTTAGTTGCCCTTTTTACATGTTGAAGATTATTGAATATTGCTACTTAATTAATCTTCTTCAGGCAAAATCTGGTTTAACAAAATTGCTAAGAACGCAGTTGGAGCAACTGCTGAAGTAGCAAGAGTTTTCCATATGCCTGGCAAATGTTGTACAGCATTTGGCACTAAGTTAAGACCAAGGCCCACCGCTAGTGATATTGCAATAATAATCATGTTACGACGGTTCATTTTCACTTCTGACAAAACATTAAGTCCTGCTGAAGCAACCATACCAAACATTACGATTACGCCACCACCAAGAACTGGGAAAGGCATTGAAGCGATAGTTGCACCAACTTTAGGTAACAGACCACACAAAAGCATTAGCACGCCTGCAATGGTCACAACGTGACGACTCATCACACCAGTCATGCCAACGATGCCCACATTCTGGCTGAATGAAGTGTTTGGCAAACCACCAAAAACACCAGCAACTGCTGTACCCAGACCGTCTGCGTAGGTTGCGCCAGATATTTCTTCATCTGTTGCTTCGCGGTTAGCACCTGCTTTGGTCGTTGCTGAAGCATCACCCACAGTTTCAACTGCAGAAACGATTGATACCAAAGTAACTCCAATCACAGCTCCTAAGTTAAACTCGAAGCCAAAAGGCATCACTTGTAGGCCGGTAATCCAGCTTGCCTTTGCAACTGAACCAAAGTTAACCATGCCCATGAAGTATGCAAGTGCATAACCAGCGATAAGACCAATCAAGATTGCCGCATTTGACAATGTACCAGAGGTTTTAAATTTAACCACTAAAGCTACTATGATTACTGTTAAAGCCACAGACCAGTGCTGCAAAGATCCAAAGCTATCCGCAGACATTTGGAAGTCGGCTGCACCACCTGCGGCATACTTAATGCCAACAGGAATAAGGTACAAACCAATTGCTAAAATAACTAAACCTGTAACCAAAGGAGGGAACCAGCTGCGAATTCTAACGATGACCGCGCCCAAAGAAAAGTGGATCACACCAGCAATGATACATGAGGTCAAAGCGACTCCAAGACCTTGCGTTGCTGCAATTCCTGCAAGCACACCAACAAAGGCAAAACTTGTACCTTGCATGATGGGCAATCTAGAACCAACAGGGCCAATACCCACAGTTTGGAACAAAGTTGCGATACCTGCAAATAACATCGCCATCTGAATTAAATACACCTGTTGTTCGCCACCAAAGGCTAAACCAGCCGCGCCAGCAACAATAATTGAAGGTGTTACGTTAGAGGCAAACATCGCAAGAACATGTTGCAGACCTAGCGCTAAAGCCTGCCCCATGGGGGGCGTTACGTTTGCATCACTGTAAACGGAGGGATTTACTTTTGACATATTATACTCTCTTATATAGAAATCTCTGGATCTCTAATTATTATTATTGATACATTTGTTACTTCAGCAACCTGAGCTTAATTGACAGATTGTTAACAATATTTTGTCACCTTTTTACCTTAATGTATATACCATAGAAAATAACCACCATTGCAGCTTGTTGATGCCCTAACATAGGTTTAAAATCAACTATATAAAGTCTTAGGAGACAACTCAATGTTCAGTGGTTCATACGTCGCTTTAGTTACCCCTTTTAAAAATGGCAAGTTAGATGAGTCTGCGTTACGGCGGATCGTTAACTGGCAGTTAGATAAAGGTACTCATGGTTTAGTACCTGTAGGTACTACTGGTGAATCTCCTACTTTGTCTGAAACTGAGCACAAACGAGTTGTAGAAATTGTTGTTGAAGAAAATAATGGACGTGTGCCAGTTATTGCAGGCGCAGGTTCTAACAACCCAGTTGAAGCTTTAGCTTATGCTCGCCACGCTAAAGAATTAGGCGCAGACGCGATATTATGTGTAGCTGGTTATTATAACCGACCTAATCAAGACGGGCTTTACGCTCATTTTGAGTACATTGCTCAAGGCGTGGACATCCCTATGGTTATTTATAATATCCCACCAAGGGCAATTGTTGATATTGAACCACAGACTATGGCTAAATTAGCTGCGTTACCTAACGTTGTGGGAGTCAAGGATGCTACTGGAGATGTTTCGCGAATTAGTTTAGAGCGCATGGCTTTAGGTAATAATTTTTCTTATCTTTCAGGTGATGATTTAGCAGCTGTGGCCTACAATGCCGTAGGCGGTAATGGATGTATTTCTGTCACAGCTAACGTTGCACCTAGCAGGTGTTCGGCGATGCAAACAGCCTGCCTAAATGGTGATTATAAGGAAGCCAAACGTATTCACGATGAGCTTACTCCACTGCACGTGGCGATGTTTAATGAGCCAAGCCCAGCTGGCGTGAAGTACGCGGCTTCTTTAGTTGGCTTATGTACTGAAGAAACCCGCTTACCTGTAATGCCACTAAGTGCACAAAGCAAGGCCACATTGGATAGCTTACAGCACTTAATGGGTTAATTGGTCGGTCATCTGTGTATTAGCGGATCAATCCATACTCTTGATTTAATACGTCTATGATCTCTTCCTTAGGCTGCTGACTCACCTGGAGTTTGCGGCCTGTAATTTTTTCTGCAATACCTACATAGGTATTTGAAATATTTAGTAGCGCTTCTAACGGCAACGCATTGTTCTTAGCTAATGCTGTTCGTTCATGCATGCGCTGTTTATTTAGCAAAATATCTGGATCATCAAAATGATTCAATAAAAACTGCCTAAACCCTTCTTTAGAATTCTCCACCACCTTGCCAGCCCTTAACGCTGGTCCGTCCCAAATTCTTGATGAATCTGGGGTGCCCACTTCATCCATGTAAATGAGCTGCTCAACGCCATTAGCATCTGTGACATATCCAAATTCAAACTTTGTATCAACGAAAATTTGGTCGTGTGCTGCCAGGTCTTGGCTAATTATACTAAAGCCATCACTTAATAACCTTTCATAACGATTTATGTCGGCAGGCGTGGTGAAATTAAACGCTTTATAATTAGCTTCTAAGTCTGTTCTAGTGACATTCACATCATCTACTTCTGGTACGTTAGGTATACCTTTTAAAACGCCTTTAGTAGAGGGGGTAATAAGTAGCTCTGGCAAGCATTGATCTTGCTGCAAGCCCTCTGGCAAAGTAAGGCCACAAAACTCCCGTTCACCTAGCGCATATGAACGCCACATAGATCCAGTAATATACTGACGAGCGATGGCTTCTACCATTACAGGCCTAGCTTTTTGTACTATCCACACTAACGGGTGAGGTGTATCAACGATGTGGCTATCTGCAAGCCCAGACTCACGAAAACGAGCAAACCAATGGTTCGCTACTGCATTCAGTGCCGCACCTTTACCTGGCACACCCTGTAACCCACCTTCTGCATGCCAAATACAATCAAATGCAGAGATGCGATCACTAATAACCATCACAGCTAAGGGTGCATTTGGCGCAACGTTGTACCCCTTGACCGCGATTAAACGTTTACTTTGTTTTTCACTTAACCAATAAACACTGCGCACTTTACCACTGTGCACGGGTAAATCTGTTGCAATAGGTAAATCATCATTGGTAGCAAGTACGTTATAAAAAGCAGACATATAGGAAGTTTTCTAAAACAAGTTAGGCTACAATTTTACCTAAATTATTCTCTTGGCGCAGCTAGTTAGTCATTAAAACGAGCTATATTTTTAATCATTTGCATGACATCTAAAATCGCTTCTGCATTTGCTACTTGATGCAAGCCAGCAAGATGCCATTGTGTTGTTAATTTACCATCACCTATGGTTCGTGTGACTAAGCCATATTTTGGCCCTAGCGATAGTGCGGTCCAAGCTGAAAGTATGGTGAGGCCGTCGCTCTCACTTACAAAGGTTAAAACCGCTTCTGTGACTCCAGCACTAATTACATTGCTGGGCAAAACGTGGTGACGCCTAAAGACTAAATCATATTCACGTCCCTGCTCTGGATTTGTATGATAAGCCACATAAGGGTAATCAGCGAACATTTCAGGCAATATACAAGCCTGGTGTGTCAGAGGATGAGCACTGGCCATTAAAGCTAGCAAAGGGTCTTCACCCAAATACATAGCGTTAAAATCTTTTGCCGGTGACCTTCCAGAAAGCACACCAATATCTATAATTTTCTGACGTAATGCAGACTCAGGATCTAGACCTACATCTGCCACAATTTCCAGGCTGATGTGAGGAAATTTTATGGATAATTTCTTAAATAACTCTGGTAGCCAATGATGGGGAGCATAGGTCTCTAAGCCCAACCTCACGGTTGTTGTCACACCACCACTCATGTGCGCTACGTCATGTTCGGCTCGTTCTAGCTCAGTCAATACTCTTCGAGCCGCAAATTGAACTCTAGAACCTGCAGGAGTTGCTATAAGCTTCTTATTTTTCCGTGTATACAAGGGTGTTCCTAATAGTCTTTCCGCTTCGCGCATGCGATGGCTCAGCGCCGACTGACTCACCTGCAAAGCCACTGCAGCAGCAGACACACTGCCACACATCTCTAAAGCCCTTATCATTTGCAGGTGCCTAACATTTAACTTGATCGCCATTACTTACCCATTTACATGCATTTAATTCATACTTTTACATTAAATTATGACATTTACTTAAACAAATACACAGCCTACACTATAAAAAATGAAAACTAGGAATGATTATGACCTACCAATGCCCTTACTCAGCTAGCTCAATAGATGTGCGCGATGAAAACATTCACTGGCAGCAGGATATCAGCTATGGTCAATATCTGGGTTTGGAGAGTTTGCTAGGGCAGCAAAGCCCCCGTAGCAAAGCCCATGATGAAATGTTATTCATTATCATTCATCAAGCTTCAGAATTATGGATGAAGCTTTGCCTGCATGAAGCCCATGGTGCAGCTAGGTTAATCTCTCAAGACAACTTACGCCCAGCTTTTAAAATGCTAACTCGTGTCGCGCGCACACAGCAGCAAATGGTAAATGCTTGGGAAGTGTTAGTGACGATGACCCCAGCAGATTATGCTAGCTTTAGAGACAGTCTAGGACAAAGTTCAGGATTTCAGTCTTTTCAATACCGAGAGCTTGAATTTTTATTGGGTAATAAAAATGCTGCACTCATTGAAGCCCATAAAAGTCATCCGAAAAATTACCAACATTTAACAACAATACTTCATTCGCCCAGCTTGTATGATTTATGCTTACAACTTTTAAAGAAGCGCGGGTTTGATATCCCAGCATCTCAAACCCAACGAGATTGGCAGCAGCCTTATACTCCTAATAAAGAAGTTGAAACTGCATGGCAGGTGATCTACAAAGACACAGACACCTATTGGGATTTATATGAACTGGCAGAAAAACTAGTCGACTTAGAGTATCACTTTCAACAGTGGCGCTTTAACCATGTAAAAACGGTAGAACGTATTATGGGGCATAAACACGGCACAGGCGGTACATCGGGTGTGGACTACCTCCAAAAAGCATTGTCTTTGCAATTTTTCCCAGAGCTTTGGTCAGTACGCACAAACCTTTAAGCGGCCTATATTACTTATGGCGGCCAAATAAAAAATGAGTCGCCAATAATCTAACCCATTTCATCGAGCACCTAAATGACAAAATTAAATCGCCAATATTTTGAAGCTTTAGATAACAATGACGAACTAGCACCGATGAGAGAAAAGTTCTGCCTAGAAAAAGGTCTTATTTACCTTGATGGAAATTCTCTTGGTGTTTTACCTAAGGCGACCGCAAGCCACATTAGTCAGGTGATAACCCAGCAATGGGGAGAAGGCTTAATTCGCAGTTGGAATACCCACCAATGGATGGAAAAACCAACCAAACTAGGGGATAAAGTTGCGCAGCTTATAGGGTCTAAAAAAGCTCAAGTACTAGTCTGTGACACCACTTCTGTGAATATTTTTAAATTAGCCGCTGCAGCCGTTAAAATGCGACCAGGCCGGAGCAAACTGATCACTGAAATAGGTAACTTTGCTACAGACCTATATTTACTGCAAGGCTTGGCCAAATTACTGGGAAACCAAGTTGAAGTTATTGCCCTACCCCGTGAGCAAGTGTTAAGTGCTATCGATGAGGATACTGCACTAGTGCTGTTGACTCACGTTCACTTTAAAACAGGCGCTATGTGGGACATGGCCAGTGTTACTCAAATGACACAGAAAAAAGGCGCATTAGTGATGTGGGACTTATCACATTCAGTAGGTGCGATGCCAATCAACTTGGATGAAATCAATGTCGACTTAGCTGTTGGTTGCACTTATAAATACCTTAACGGTGGCCCAGGTTCGCCCGCCTTCTTGTATGTTGCAGCCCAACATCAAGATCTTTTTGAGCAACCACTTACTGGATGGCTAGGCCACGCAAAACCTTTTGATTTTGAAGATGATTACCAAGGCGCCGCGGGTATTCAACAAGCAATGTGTGGCACCCCTCCTGTGTTAGCTAATGCCGCTCTAGAAGTTGCACTAAACCTGATGTTAAGTGTTGATATGCATTTGGTAAGAGTCAAATCACAGCTTATGGGAAACTTGTTCATACAATTAATCCAACAACGCTGCCCCCAGTTTGAAGTTGAGTCTCCCACAGATGATGAACAACGAGGCAGTCACGTATCACTGGCTCACACCCAAGGCTACGCTATAATGCAAGCTTTGATTGCACGTAATATTATAGGGGATTTTAGAGCCCCCAAGACCCTGCGTTTTGGTTTTACCCCACTTTATTTAAGATACGTAGACCTTTGGGATACCGTGGAAGCATTAGAGGACATCATGCTACAAGAGAGCTGGAATCAACCTGAATTTTTACACAGGCAGGCAGTTACTTAGGTTTACTAGGTCTTTTTACCTGAAAAAAACCATCAAACCATTGGAGCTACAACCATGAGCCAAATTTAGTACGATTATAGCCAACCAAACATTGTTGAAAAACTTGGTTCAACTCACTTAAAAATCAGGTGAATAAATATCTTATGCTGCCATGGTGTATGGTAAACCAAACATGTTACATACGTTTTATTGTTATGGGGCTTAGCTGAACCTAAAGGTTAACGTTACTTTCAAATAGCATCTTTTAATGTTAATCAGAATCAATGTGAAAAATACTCGCGCAACATTCCACAAATAAGCTATATTTCTGCTTAACGCTTATATAAATACCCAAACGAGACATATTATGAAAATAGTTGCCATGCAAAGCCATATTGTGGCTGTACCCCCTCCGCACGTTGGTGGCATGTATTGGATTTTTGTCAACTTAGAAACAAACTGTGGCATGCAGGGTGTTGGGGAAGTATATGCATCAACTTTTCATCCAGAAGTGATGGTGAAGGCTTTAGATGACGTCTTTGATCGTTACTTAAAAGGCCACGATCCACATCATATTGAACGGTTTTATCGCCAGTGCTATTCCAGTGGTTTTACCCAACGCCCAGATCTGACAATGATGGGGGCGTTTAGTGGTTTAGAAATGGCTTGCTGGGACATTATTGGTAAAGCTGCAGGCAAGCCAGTATATGAACTAATAGGCGGAAAAGTGCATGATAAGCTACGTTCCTACACCTACCTCTACCCTACTAACAAAAAGGGTGAATATGATTATAATTGCCCAGATTTAGCAGTAGAATGTGCTTTGATGAATATGGAACGAGGCTTTACTGCTTTAAAATTTGACCCTGCTGGCCCTTATAGTGACTACTCTGGACATCAAATATCACTAACAGCTTTAGATAAATGTGAAACTTTTTGTCGTAAAATTCGTGATGCTGTGGGCAGTAATTGTGATTTATTATTTGGAACCCACGGGCAAATGACCCCAGCTTCTGCTATTCGTTTGGCTCAGCGTATAGAACCCTTTGACCCATTGTGGTTTGAAGAACCTGTTCCCCCTGGCCAGCCTGAAGCAATGGCAAGAGTAGCATCAAAAACTAGCATTCCTATAGCTACCGGTGAACGCTTAACGACCAAGTATGAATTTCATGATGTCTTGAAACACAATGCTGCTTCTATATTACAAATGAACCTAGGCCGCGTGGGTGGCATTTTAGAAGCTAAAAAGATTGCTGCTTTGGCCGAAGTATATTATTGCCAAATAGCACCCCATTTATATAATGGCCCCATTGGCGCAGCTGCTAGTATTCAGTTAGCCACAGCCACACCCAACTTTTTAATTCAGGAAAGCATAGGCACTTGGGACGGGTTTCATGCACAAGTAGTAAAAGAAAAAATTGACTGGCAAGATGGATATATTATTCCTAATGCAAAACCAGGTTTGGGCATAGAGTTAAACATGGATGTAGTGAAAGCCAATTCGCCATACAAAGGCAAAGCTTTACACTTATCAATGGATAGCAAAGTCTACAATGAACACGCAAATAATTAAACATAGACTTAGTTGCTGGGATTTAAAGCTTGGCGTGCAATAGGGTAGATAATTATGGAAGTGGATTACATTATTGTAGGGGCAGGCTCGGCGGGCTGTGTGTTAGCTAACAAGCTTACTCAGTGTGGTCGGTACACTGTGTTGTTATTAGAAGCCGGTGGGACGCTCCTTAACCCTTGGATTAGTGTACCTGCTGGGTTTAGTAGCACCTATTATCACCCACGTTATAATTATATGCACTACAGCCAAGCTGAGCCAAATTTAAATAATCGCAGTATTTATGTGCCTAGAGGAAAGTGTCTAGGGGGGTCTGGTTCGATCAATGCCATGATCTATGTTCGAGGCCAAGCTCAAGACTTTGATGACTGGGCAGCTGCAGGAAACCCAAACTGGAGTTACGAGCATGTATTACCTTACTTCAAAGCACTAGAGCAACATCCTTTAGGGCAAAATAAATATCATGGCGCACACGGCCCTATAGGCATAACCCAAATGCACGAGGGAGCCCATCCAATATGTCAGCCGTATTTACAGGCCACAAAGGAGCTAGGGTTACCACAAAGCTCAGACTTTAATGGTGCACAGTTTGAGGGTGCAGGTATCTATGAGGCCAACATTCGCAATGGCCGCCGTGATTCCAGCTATACCGCTTATTTAAAACCCGCTTTAAAGCGCTCTAACTTAATTTTGTGGACTAACGCCCACGTACAAAAATTATGCATTAAAGAGCAGCAAGTCTTAGGCTTAGAGGTGAATTATAAGAACAATTTGCAACGCATTAATGCCCGTAAAGAAGTTATCTTATGTGCTGGGGCAGTGGCTAATCCAAAAATTTTGCAACTTTCGGGCATTGGCGACCCTATGCTTTTGGGCAAACATAATATTGCAGTGAAGCGTTCTCTCATTGCTGTGGGCCAAAACCTGCAAGATCATTTTTGCGCAAGCTTTTACTTTCGCAGTAAAGTGCCTACTTTAAATGATGACTTTGGCACCACGTTAGGAAAAATTAAAGCGGGATTAAAATACGCTTTTAAGCGCAGCGGGCCTTTGTCTATGGCAGTCAACCAAGCGGGTGGATTCTTTCGCGGAAGTAAAGCTGAAACACAGGCTAATTTACAAGTTTATTTTAATCCCTTGTCTTACGAAATTCCTCAAAACCCAAACGCAAAGCTTAAGCCATTACCTTATTCTGGATATCTCATCTGTGTTAACTCATGCAGACCTACTAGCCGAGGCAGTATCAACATTGCAAGTAAAAACCCTATCCATGCGCCGTTGGTGCAGTTTAATTATTTAACTACCCAAAAGGATCAGCAAGAAGCAATCCAGGCATATAAATTAGTCAGCAATCTTAGCCAGACTAATTCGCTTAAAGCCGTTACCATAAAACAAGAAAAGCCAGATCAACAAACACAAACAATAGCTGNAATGTTGGAGTATTTTCGCACTGATGGTAGCTCTATTTACCATTTGTGTGGCACTTGCGCTATGGGAGAAGATGTCCAAAAAACGGTTGTAAATCAACACTTAAAAGTACACGGCATTAATGGCCTTCGTATTGCCGATGCCTCAGTGTTTCCCAACATCACCTCTGGCAATACAAATGCCGCCACCATGATGGTAGCAGCCAAAGCTGCTGATTTGATACTTGGCCAACAATAAACCAACTAAGACCAACACAGCGCATTATAGGAGCTTACAGAAACTCTATTCAGCTAGTCTCTACTTGATAGATGTTATCAACATTGCTTGAGCCTTTATGACTCACGTTTAAGTCTTTTATTACGCCATTATTAATGCCATAGATCCAACCATGTATTTCTAAGGTTTGATTATTTTGCCAAGCGGTTTGTACAATCTTACTATGCGCTAGATTAGCCACTTGTTCCACTACGTTAATTTCACACATACGATCCACACAAGCAGCTTCATCATTCAAGTTCTGAAGTTCTTCGCGATGACGTATGAATATGTCCTTAATGGAGCGCAGCCAATAGTCGCTTATTCCTGCGTTGGTATTTTCTAAAGCGACTTTAATGCCACCACACCCGTAATGGCCACACACAATGATATGCTCAACCTTCAACACATCAACTGCATATTGGATGACTGATTGGCAGTTAAAATCAACGTGCTTAACTAAATTAGCTACGTTTCGATGCACAAACAACTCCCCAGGTAACATGCCTACTATTTCGTTAGCTGGCACACGACTATCAGAACAACCAATCCACAAGTATTTTGGTGCTTGCTGTTGAGCCAGTGTGGTAAACAACTCTGGCTGCTCTTGAGCTACTTTTTTAGCCCAAGCTTGGTTCATATTGAGTAGCTCTTCAATCTCCATAAAATACCCTAATCGTCCTAACTGGTTATATAAACATAATCTTACCACCCAATTAATGAAAAATAACTATGCTTTAAGATAAATCTAGTGTGTACTAGCATATAAATAAAACGGGCGACAATTACCCTACTATGAGTATCAACAATGTCATCTATAGATGAACAAAAGCAGTTACTACGCGTTCAAGCCAAGCTTCAAAGAGCATGCGCTTTTGACTTAAACCCACATATGGGCACACAAGTTTGTAATCGATTGTTAGACTCAAATATTATTCACAATCACCAAGTAATAGCTGTCTACTGGCCGTTAGGTGATGAACTTGATCCCATGCCGTTGTTGAACACCTTTAATGCTTTGGGCCATACAATGGTACTGCCTGTAATGTTAGGTGCCCAGAAACCACTTATTTTCCGAATGTGGCAGCCAGGTGATACATTAAAAGATGCAGGTTTTGGTACACGTGAGCCGACAGAAGATAAACAAATATTAGAACCAGATATTATTCTGGCACCTTTATTAGCTTTTGATAGCAGAGGATTTAGGCTGGGATATGGTGGTGGTTTTTATGATCGCACATTAGAGCTGCTTAGAAAAACAAAACATGTATCAGTGTATGGTATTGCATATGCTGCACAAGAAATGGATCAAGTAATTAAGGGACCATATGACCAGCCCCTTAACGGCATAGTGACAGAGCTTGGTTTTCGCTCGTTTTCACACTAGGCCTTAGGTGCTAGAATTTTGGCGCCTTTACCACTGCAGGGACTAAAATCCACCCCATGCCTTCAATATTAAACTCTAATGCCACATCTGTTTGATTTTTCAAATTAGGATCAAGACCCATCAACATTGCATGATTTCCACCAGGTGCTAATGTCAATGTATCACCTGAAGCGATGACCCATCCGCCAATGATCTGACGCATTTGCATCACCTTATCAACCATAACCATTGTATGCAGTTCTGCTACCTTACTAACAGGAGTCCTCACAGCAACTAACTTTATGTCCTTGTCAGAGAGGTTTTTTATGTCTACAAATCCGGCAGTCATATGCATTCCAGGCATGGGCATCTTAACCCATGCATTAGAAAACTTAACTTGATCAATGGTTAGCGGATTAGCAAAAACATTCGTAGATACCATGGTAATGAATATCAGCATTAGTCTAAAAAATTTCATTTTCTTCCTTAAATTATGATTAAAAAGTCTTCGTAATTATGATAATTATATCAACAAAAAAGATAAAAAAAACACTCAAAGATGACATTATTAAAGTTTACTAACGTCAACTTCAGCAACAAACCATTGAGTTTAAGCACTTACTAATTTTATGCACACAACCTGTGGATAACACTGTTAACAAATATTGGAAAAAAGCCCCAAAGCCCCCTATACAGGCACTGTCAACAAACTGGTCAAAAAACAACCAAGTTTATTTTTAGCCATATAAATCAATAGGTTATAGATGTCAATCAGTAAATATCAGATATTATAAGGAATTAATTTATCTCTTGAGTGTGCTTTAAAAAATGTCCACAACAGGCACTATAAAATTCAATGAGTTATAGATGTCAAGAAAAAATAACAAGAACATAAGCAAAAAAAGACGATTTTTTAACCGTCAACTATTGACACTTTTTAAAATCAAACACTTAGAGTTGACGAATCAAATTTTGACCAAGCTTCATGCTCATTATGTTTTCTTGAGCTTGAGANAAAATAGCTTGTCGAGCTTTTCTACTTGCCCAAGCGGTGTGGGGAGTAATGATTAAATTTTCTCTTTGTACGGTTAACAAAGGATGGTTTTTGGGCGGTGGCTCTTGGGTCAAAACATCAATACCTGCTCCTGCTATCTGGCCTTTATCTAAAGCTTTAAGCAAAGCTAATTCATTGACCACACCACCTCGTGCGCAGTTGATAAGAAAAGCCGAATTAGGTAAAGCGCACAACTCAGACCAACCGATTAAATCAGTTGTATCTTGAGTGAGAGGACAATGCAAAGATAAAATATCTACTTGTGGCAACATCTTGTCTAAAGGTATACGACCTAACTCAGGCTCCAAGTTATTACCTGGTCTTTGGGCAATCAATATCTTCATACCAAATGCCAAAGCTAAATCAGCAACACCCTTACCCAGATCGCCATATCCTACAATACCTAGGGTTTTGCCAGACAAACTTTCAACAGGATAATCTAACATGCAAAACTGCGCACTTTTGCTCCAGTCACCATGCTTGATTGCGCGGCGATAGCTGAGCATTCGAGTGCTCAAAGTAAGCATCAACATTAAACAATGCTGCGCCACTGAATCTACTCCATAGGCACGACAGTTTTGCACACTAATACCCAACTTTTTGGCTGCGCTTAGGTCAACGTTATCAACCCCTGTAGCAAGTACAATAATGTGTTTGAGAAGGGGTAATTGACAAAGCACGCTAGCATCTAATACAACCTTATTAACTAAGACTATTTGCGCGCCTGCAAGGCGCCTAAGCGTATCGATGGGCTGAGTCTGCTGGTAACAGTACAAATTATCAACAGTAGCTCTTAGAGGGTTAATATCTAGATCTTCAAGGCCTAACGTTGCTGCATCTAATATAACTGCATCCATGCTTTAATGTTCCTATAAAAAATTACTTATTAATCTCTGACTGTAATTTTGAAAGAATTTCTTGTGCATACACTTTAGCAGCAGGTTGTCCTTGATTATCTAGCACTTGCAAATAAACGCTAGTCAACGTGGTTTGAAAACTCAATTGGAACTGGCCAACATAGGTATATTCTCCCGTCTCACTCACATTACCCTGGTCTTCATCTTCGAATACGTAGACCACTTTTCCACCCATCCAAACTTTAAAACCCTTTTTATCAGCTAAACTTGTTGTAGTAGCTAGCTGCGAATTAGCAGAATAGATGGTCAGGTCTTTAATAGGCTCTTCAATTGCGTCGCCACCTAGCAATGATGTGTCTAGTTTTATTCCACGTGATTTATCTGCATTACCATTGCCACTATGCAAGTCTTTGAACCAGCCTAGCATTCCACTAGATTTAGACCCAGTTTTTTCAACTGAACGCACATGACTAGTGTGGGTGAAATATATAGTTTTTAACTCTTCATCATAACTACCTACGTCAAATGCAGACATAGCGTTAAGAACCTTGGGAAAAGCGTCTTTGTAAGACATATTCAATTGAACTAAAGGTTGATCAAATTGATCTTTCCCAATTAAGGGAATCTGGTACTTTTGGGATTTTTCATCCATTATTTGCGCCACTTTAGATGTGTGACTTAGGTAGCGCAATAATTCAAATGTGATTTCAGACTCATTCGCTAGCGTACGACCGGAGTCTTGCCAATCGATCACTTTATTTTGTGTGATTTCCAATTGAGTAAATTGTAAAAAGTATAACGACAATTGGACCCGATTATTTGGTATTTCTTTTAACTCAACTTTCACTCGCCCATATGCTATGTCATCATCAGCTTTGGTTAAGCTTCTAATCCAGCGACTGATGAAATTATCAGAATTAAGATTGTCAGACAAAGAAAACCATTGCGTTTCAACAGTTTTTACATTGGATACTGCCTCTATAGCAACAGCTTGATTTGACCAAAACTGAGCGACCTGCCCTTGTACCTTAGATAGGCTGCCCGCTACGCTAATCTGCTTAAGGTTAGAACTTCCTGTTAAATGTGCCGATTCATTACCAGCTTGAGCAAAAACAAAATCAGGCCGTGGAGCCGCTTTGATACCATTTGATTGTGCAAGGGCCTGTGAAGCAGGGATAGTGAGTAGATCGCTTTGTATTTGAGCACCACTTAAATTTTGTGGCACCTGAATCCTATCAATCACTTTAGACTTTGCATAATCTAGACTTTTATTTCTAAATACACTATCGTCACCACTATTGACAATAGGCTTGCCTGAGCAGCCCACTAGTATCATTGATGCTAAAAATAGCGAAAGAGTTCGCGTAGATCCAAAACCTTGTTGTTTCAAAATGTCATCCAGTTGTTTAAGATGGTACAAAAATCACATCATAACACTTTTAATTGAGACTACCCATATGAGCATTAGTATTGGACAATCTGTTCCACAAATAAAAGCCCCAGCGACAAGCCAGAGTGAATTCAACTTAGATGAACATAAAGGCCAATTTGTAGTACTTTATTTTTACCCAAAAGATGATACTCCAGGGTGTACTACGGAAGGTCATGACTTCAACAACTTACTGAGCGAGTTTGAAGCACTTAACTGTAAAGTGTATGGAATCTCTAGAGATTCTATTAAAAAGCATGAAAAATTTAAAGCCAAACATACGTACAACTTTGAATTAATTAGCGATGAAAGTGAAGCTTTATGCGCCATATTTGATGTCATTAAATTGAAAAAGCTTTATGGCAAAGAATACATGGGCATTGATCGCAGTACCTTTCTCATAAGCCCTGATGGCATCTTGATACAAGAGTGGCGCTCGGTAAAAGTGCCTCAACACGCTCAATTGGTTTTAGACTGCCTTAATCAACTAGCAACGTCTTAGGCCAGGCGTTCATAACAGCTTTAATTAATGTGGCCAAAGGAATGGCAAAAAACACACCCCAAAGCCCCCACAAACTACCAAAGAATAAAACAGCTACGATTATAGCAACGGGGTGCAAGTTTACCGCTTCTGAGAAAAGTAGTGGTACAAGCACATTCCCATCAAGTGCTTGGATAATGCCATAAGCGATCATTAAGGAATAAAATTCTGATGAAACGCCCCATTGCACATAAGCAATCAGGGCAACTGGAATAGTCACAATCGTGGCACCTATATACGGGATAAGCACTGATAAGCCAACAACCATAGCTAATAGTGCTGCATAATCCAACCCTAGCCATAAGAATACAATGTAAGACACAATACCTACAATCAAAATTTCAAGCACTTTACCTCGAACATAATTGCCAATTTGTTGGTCCATCTCAAGCCAAACATGGCTCAACACATTACGTTTTATAGGTAAAAACGAAGTGAACCAAGACACCATCATATGGGCGTCTTTAAGAAAGAAAAACACCAAAATAGGTACCAATACCAAGTAGACTAACCAGGTGAGCGATTGTCCAATTGAGGCTAATGAAAAAGAAACTAACAATTGTCCAGCGTTACCAAACTCAGCCATAGCAGCATCAGACATTTGCTTAACTTGCACTGCACTGACTAGTTGAGGATATTTCTCTGGCACAAGCATCAGTAGGTCCCTTAGCTTTTCAAGCATTAGTGGCAAATCACTTAGCAAGTCGGAGGCTTGATTCCAAAGTAAGGGCAGCAAAACAAAAATGAATGCCACAAGCAATGCTATAAATAAGCTATATATACCCCAAACAGCAGGTAAATGGTTAACCCCAAAACGTTCTAGCCACTGCACCAAACCAAAAATTAAGTAAGCTAAGATTATGCTAGCAAAAACTGGTGTTAAAGTAGCCCCAAAAATCAATATCGCAGACAAGCCTACAGCTAACAGTACCACTAACAATAATGCCTGCTCATCAGCAAAAAAATGATCCAACCAAGCCCTAAATACTTTAAACATGTAACATCCTAAATTGTTTTTTCAATGAGGTAGTGATAAACGCCGTCAACACATTGATTTTGATGTAAGTTATGACCTGCTAACCGAGTCCAAGCTGAAAAATCTCTTTGTGATCCAGCGTCTGTAGCTAGCACTTTAAGTGTTTGGCCTACTTCTAATTGGCTTAACGCTCGTTTAGCCTTTAAAAGAGGTAGAGGGCATTGTAGACCTTGTGTATCTAGCAGCTGATGCCATCGTCGTACACCAAGTGTAATATCACTGCTCATAAGAGTTTCCCGTAGCACCTATTAATAGGCCAAATATCGTTCTGGCCTATTATCGCTTAGACTATTTTAATTAACAGCTGCAAAATCCATTAGTCGCTTTAAAGGTTTTAAAGCCCGCTGTTGTAGCATTGGATCAATTACAATTTCATTATGCCCAAATAATAACACTTGTTCTATTTTGTCTAAGTCATTCATCGCCATCCAAGGACAATGTGCGCAGCTTCGACACGTGGCGCTATTGCCTGCTGTGGGGGCTTCCATGAGGAGTTTATCTGGAGCAGCTTGTTGCATTTTATAAAAAATACCACGATCGGTTGCTACAATAAACTCTTTATTAGGAAGTTCTTGTGCAGCTTTAATCAATTGCGTGGTCGAACCTACAAAATCTGCAATTTCTGCCATAGCATAAGACGACTCAGGATGAACCAATACAGCAGCATTGGGGTAAACCTGTTTTAGATTTTTCACCCCTATTACTTTAAATTCGTCATGAACGATACACGAGCCTTGCCAAAGTAACATTTCAGTGCCTGTCTTATTAGCAATATATCGACCTAAATGTTGATCTGGCCCCCAGATTATAGGTTTACCTTCTGTGGCCAAATATTCCATTAGTTTCACTGCAATGCCTGAAGTAACTACCCAGTCTGCACGAGCCTTAACAGCAGCTGATGTATTGGCATAAACCACTACAGTGTGATCCGGGTGCGCATCACAAAAAGCTGTAAATTCATCGGCAGGACAGCCAATATCAAGAGAACATGTGGCTTCTAAAGTAGGCACTAAAACTCGTTTTTTGGGGCTAAGAATTTTTGCCGTTTCACCCATAAAATGAACCCCAGCAACGACTAACGTTGACGCGGAACAATGGCTACCAAAACGTGCCATTTCTAGGGAATCAGATACACAACCTCCCGTTTCTTCTGCCAGCTCCTGCACTAACGCGTCAGTATAATAATGTGCTACTAAGCTTGCATCATTTTTTATAAGTAGTTTTTTAATCCGATCTTTTTGTGCTTCTATATCTTGAACAACAGGCATCGTTCGTAAATGTTCATGGGCAAGGTGTTCCTGTACTAATACTCTTGCAGAAATATCTGTATGGCTCATCAACAAGGAAGATTTGTTAGACATTCTAGTTGACTCTCTCTTGGGCTAAACGAGCTGCAGAAGAATCAGTGTACTCTAGCAAAACCCGATTTAACAATTCATTGGCTTTAGCCATGTCACCTAAATTTTGATACGCCACCCCTGCTTTATATAGAGCATCTGGGATTTTCCTATGCTCTGGAAACTCACTGATGACATATTCAAAAGATATCGCAGCTAATGACGCATCACCTTGAACCATGTATACCTCTCCTAACCAGTAATAAGCATTACCAAGCAATAAACCTTGTGGGTAATTTTTTATAAATGCAAGTAAAGCCTCAGTAGACGCATCATATTGGCGTTCTCTGATCAGAGTAAAAGCGGCCTTATAATCAGCCTTTTCAGCTTCCGGATCGTATGCTTGCGCAGTTATTACAGGAGGCTCCAAAGCAACGTCAAAGGACACTGTAGGAGTGACGTTACCATTATTGCCTGCCTGGCTCAGCGTTGATGCTAGTTGAGTGCTATTAGTCACAACGGACGCAGCTGATAAACTCATAACTCTGCGGTCTAGGTCAAGGTACCGTTCTTTTTGATCTAACTTGAGTCGCTCTAAGCTATAAGTAAGCTGCTCCACTTGTCCTCGTAATTGTTGTAATTCAATTTTTAAAATTTCAACAAGGTCGAACATTTGAGTATTAGCAATGGCACTTGTTTTACCCTTTGCTGTAGCTGTTTTCGATACTTGTGGAGCTGGTTCTATTACCTTTGGTTGTAAAGGTTTAGTAATCGCACTAGAGCTAACCCCTATGTCATTTGCTAAATCAGTGACTGGTACAGAATTATTAGCATTAACGGGCGCAGCAATAGCTATTATTAATAGCGATAGGAAAAGGAAATTATGAGTTTGAGACATAAAAATGGACCCGAAAAAGACACCAAGTTTAAAAAACAAAAACCACCGTTATGCAAAACATAAGGGTGGTGTTTAGGCCGTATAAAAATCTAATTCACTAACGCCATAGCCTTAGTAATTAAAGTATTTAGTAATTAATATAACGAATTTCTACACGTCGGTTTTCAGCCCAAGAAGCACTATCATGTCCAGCGTTAACTGGGCGCTCTTCGCCGAAACTAACCACCTCGATGGCATCTACTGAAACACCTTGAACCACTAAATAGCGACTTACAGCATTACCTCGTCGCTCACCTAAAGCAATATTATATTCACGGGTTCCGCGCTCGTCTGCATGGCCTTCAAGGACAATATTTGCAGACGGATTTTGGCTTAAATATGCAGCATGGCCATTAAGTGCAGCACGAAATTCTGCTTTAATTGTTGACTGATCAAAGTCAAAATAAATGATGTGCGCAAGAGCTTGTGCATTTTTTTCGTCTTCTTGCTGTGCCATAGCTGCTGCCTTAGCAGTGGCATCATTTTCTGCCTGCAGTGCTGCTTCTGCCGCATTAGCTTCGGCTTGAACCGTGGCCTCTGCTAAAATTTGGGCTTCGGCTAATGCTTGGGCTTCGGCTTGGGCTTCTGCTTGGGCTTCTGCTTGGGCTTCTGCTAATGCTTGAGCTTCTGCAGCTACAAGTGCAGCTTGTGTGCTAGCTGTTGTATCGGTAGTTTCACCAGTGGTACTACAAGCGCCTAAAAAAGCTACCAAAACACTGGAAGCGATGACTTTACTTAAATTACCCACTTGCATGGATTTACTCCTCAATAATTTCATTTATCGATCAAAAAATTTGTACGGCAATTCTAACATGATTAACCTGCGTACAACTAGGCTTGGTAGCGTGTAGATCGTTAATCTAAATAGGGAGACCAAGCAGGCTCTCTAACTACACCTTCATTTGCTGGGATTTTAAATTTAACTTTACCATCAATAGAAACCGCTGCAAGAATATCCCGTCCGCCGTCTTGCGTAGAATACATAACCATACTGCCATTTGGTGCAACAGTTGGCGACTCATCTAAACTAGTTTGGGTTAACAAAGACATAGTGCCTCGCTGTAAATCTTGTACTGCTATATTAAACTGCGAATCGTGGCGACTTACAAGTACTAAAAACCTGCCATCATAAGTTAAGCTGCCACGAGCGTTATAATCACCCTCAAAAGTTAGCCTCTCTACCCAACCAGATTCTAATGTAACTTGATATATTTGTGGCTTACCACCGCGATCAGATGTAAATAAAATGTGTTTTCCATCTACACTCCAAGAAGGCTCTGTATCAATACCGTAATGGCGTGTGACTCTTGTGAGTTTATTGCTTGCTAAATCTAAAACATATATTTCTGCGTTGCCATCTTTAGAAAGCACGATGGCCAACTTTTCGCCATCGGGTGACCAAGAAGGGGCTCCGTTAATTCCCTTAAAAGACTGGATACGCTCTCTTTGTCCAGTAGTAATGTCTTGAACATAAATAGCAGGACGATTTGTTTCAAATGAAACATAAGCTAATTTACTCGCATCACGCGACCAAGACGGAGACATAATTGGCTGATTAGATTTAAGGATTTCTTTTGCATTGTGTCCATCAGCATCAGCTACAAATAACTTATAGTAGCTAGGGTTAACTTTTTTATCTGCGGCAACGTATGCTATACGCGTTCTAAACGCGCCTTTAAGGCCGGTTAAAGCTTCATATACAGCATCACTTGTAGAGTGAGCTAAAGCACGCAAGTCACTTTTTCCACCAGTAAAACCACCAACTGAAATAACTTCTTGGCGCTGCACGTCAAATAATTGGTAATTAACCTGATAGCTATCGGCAGATGTCGCCAAAACTTGACCAATAACAAGGTATTCAGTTGCTAAGTAACTCCAGTCGCGAAAATAAACGTCTTCTTTTTGATGAGGAAAGCTGAGCATCAACGAGCGTTTTAANGATTTAAACTGACCACTGCGTTCCAAATCAGCATCAATAACTTGTGCAACATCTTCATTAAGAGCGTTGTTACCAGACCAGTGAAAAGGAACAACAGCTATAGGAACAGGATTATCTACCCCCTGGGTTATTTCAATCACCAGATCTGAAGACCAAGCGGAAAAGGAAACCAACAAGGTAAAAATCGTAGAAGAGAATACAGAAAACAACATTGCCTTTGGCTTCTTTTGAGCTAATCGAACTACCTTATTTATTCTCATCACAATCTCAAATCCTCTGGTTTAAACTTAAGGGTGAATTTACGAAAATTAGCGTCAAACAATACGGAGTCTAACTGGCTTAACTTATCAAAACGCCCTACTTTTTTCACAGCTTTCACTACTGATAAGACAAACGCATCAGTAGCACTTATATCACGGTAACTGATTTGAATATCAACCACTTCACCAGTAGGAACGAGATGAATTTCAAGTTCTACTATCATTCCAGTGAGCGCATTTGCAGGCCTAACCCACTTTAACGATATTTCATCTCTTATATAATGCACTGCAGAAGATACCGCTTGACCATTACTCACTTGTTGCTCCAGCGCCTGCGATTGGGCCTCTTCGTCGTCTAACAAGCTATCCAGAGCTTGCTGAACCTCTTCTAGCTGTTGAGCTGCTTTCTTATCTGCTGCTTTCTTATCTGCTGCTTTCTTATCTGCTGCTTTCTTATCTGCTGCTTTCTTATCTGCTGCTTTCTTATCTGCTGCTTTTTTATCAGCGGCTTTCTTGACTGCTGCTTTTTTATCAGCGGCTTTCTTGACTGCTGCTTTTTTATCAGCAGCTTTCTTGTCTGCTGCCTTCTTGTCTGCTGCTTTCTTGTCCACTGCTTTCTTATCTGCTGCTTTTTTATCAGCTGCTTTC
>JGI20152J14361_10000184_pt1 | contig 49141 bp, 45 predicted proteins | sample COG_02_FD_14361 | JGI IMG/M metagenome (IMG submission 14361)
ATAAACAAAGGAACAACTGACAATCCATAGTCTTGGGATGTGTCAATGATCAGGCGAGACACCATTGAAATAGCGCCACGAAAGCTGGTTTCGAACATATAGCCGATCATGCCGACCAATCCCATTGCAAAGGCGATGGGCATACGTAGTAACACAAGCCCAAGAACGCAGGAAAATCCGATAATTGCTTCAAACATTGTGGGGCTCCAGAACTTTTGGGAAGAAGGCTTCGATCAGCCCGCGCGAGATTAAAACGAAGGCCGTTATGAATGTCATGATCGCGATAAACCAAGCGATATAAAATTGTGGAATGTTCAAATATTCGGTCACGTCACCATAAGAACGGGCTCGCTCAGCCAAATCAATCACACGTTTAGCTGGCCACAAAAGCATTCCACCACAAGAAAGATTGATTACAGTAGCCTTTATGCGCGCAACCAGTGGGTTAGAAAAGAGTCCATCCAGCAGATCGACGGCGATATGTTCGCCGGAACCAGAGACACTTGGAAGAATAGAAAAAACCATGATCGCCATCGACATACGTGTCAGTTCTGTCGCAGCCTCAATAGGAGCGTTAAACATGGATCGTAAAATTACATCTGTGAAAGTTAGGCACATCAAAAAAAACAATGCAGCTGATGCCACATAGATTGGGATTGCCTGCAATCGTACAACGTTCTTTATTATATTTTTCATGACCGCCCCTTAAAGGGGGCAGCGCGAGTATCCCCGCACTGCCCTATTATTTACTTGGCCATTTCGGCTTTGATCATGTCGTAAGCCGCTTGTGCATCAACACCTTTGGCAGACAATTCGCCCAGAACTTTTTCAGTTACAGAGGCAGCGATCGGTTTGTACGCCGCAATATCCGCATCCGATACCATTGTGATTGTGTTGCCGGCTTCTACAGAGGCGGCGCGACCGATGGCATCAACTTTGTCCCATTTTTGGCCCAACATACGTGATGCTGGTTCGCCAAATACGTTTTCATCCAATGCTTTTTGGATGTCCGCTGGCAAGCTGTCGAACTTTTCTTGGCTCATCAAGAAAGCGAAAGAACCACGGTAAAACCCGCCTGGCATTTCCAAAACATTGGCCGCTACTTCCGTCAGTTTGAAACCTTTACGGCTTTCAAATGGCATCGCAACAGCGTCTGCTGCACCAGATGCAAGTGTTTCATACACTTTTGGAGCAGGAACACGAATACCAACAAGACCAAGGGCCGCGCCAACATCACCGGAAACACCGCCACCAAGACGCGTTTTCAGACCATTCAAGTCAGCCAAAGTTGTGATCTCTTTGTTAGAGTGGATTTGGCCCGGACCGTGTGTGGTCAGACCCATAACTTTCACACCTTTATGCTCGTCCAATTGCGCAAGGAACTTTTCGTGCACGCGCCAGTAAGCAACTGATGCAGCCTCAGCGTTACCATCAAAACCCGGTAATTCAGCAAGCTTGGTGCCTGTGAAACGGCCTGGCTGGTATCCGTGGAAGATGATTGTCATGTCGGCTGCGCCGTCCATTACCAAATCCATTTGTGCTGGTGGTGGTGCAAGACCAAGTTTCAACTCGGTTTTTACTTTGCCGCCAGTTGCCTCTGAAATCATTGCAGACAGACCAGGCCACATTTCAGCGTTAATGCCGTGGGTTGGTGGGGCCCAGCTGGAAATTGTTAGTGTTATATCTTCGGCCATCGCCGAAATGCTGGTACCCAGCACAACAACCGCAGCCGTTGTTAGTTTCAAGAAATGTTTCATGGTTACTCCTCCAGTTTTCATGATTCTATTTACACTTTACAATTACTTAACATGTGAAGCAATTGTAAGTTTGTCTAGACCCCCGACGAGTATGTCGGTTGCCAATTGGGCGTATTGCGCCCGTGAAAGGCCTTTGGTTGGTTGATGCCACAGGTAAAACCAGTTGAGCATTCCAAACAAAGACATCGTGACCGAACGTAAATCCGCACGCCCTGTCATGAATAATTCGGGGTTCACTGCACGTACTGCATCTGAGAACACCGTAACAATTTGACGTTGAATATCTGCCAAATCTTTTTGATTTTGCGACGGAAGGTATCGTGTTGCTTCAAGTTGCAATCGATGCTCTGCATCCGCGCCACGATAGGCATCAAGTAGCGCGCCAACCAACCCATGCAGGTTTGCTTCAGCGTCTTTTCCTGTCATGTCCTGCGTTTTTATCACATCCAAAAGTTCGTCCAAATGTTGATGTAAAATATCAAACAACAACGTCTCTTTGTTTGTATAATAATGATAAATAGACGCCTTGGATACGCCACAGGCAATCGCGAGTTGGCTCATTGCAGCGCGATCATATCCTGTGTTCGCAAAAAATGCAGCCGCCGTTTTCAAGATGGCATGGCGTTTGTCGCCGTGATCTTTCGCAATGCTTCTGGCCATGTGCTTACCCCTTTGGCCGGTTGTCAATTACACGCACTGCTTTGCCTTGCGAGCGCGTAACGCTGTCGGGGGCACCAGCAATTACTTTGGCAGAAATACCAACAGACGCTTTGATTTTACGAGACAACTCGGCGGCACCTTCTGGTGTTCCTTCAACCATAACAGTCAGGGAGTCCATGCGTCCTGCTCGGTCTAGAACAATCTGGAAATGCGGCGCCAAACTATCCACAGTCATCAACTGTTCTTCGATCTGCGTTGGGAAAACATTTACACCTCGAAGGATAATCATATCATCAGACCGTCCGGTGATTTTTTCCATTCTTCGCATGGATCGCGCTGTACCAGGCAAAATTCGGGTCAAGTCGCGGGTGCGATAACGAATAATCGGAAATGCCTCTTTCGTCAGTGAGGTAAACACAAGTTCCCCCAGTTCACCATCGGGTAAAACCGCGCCGGTTTGAGGGTCAATAATTTCAGGGTAAAAGTGGTCTTCCCAGATGTGCAGGCCATCTTTGGATTCCACGCATTCCATAGAAACACCAGGTCCGATAATTTCAGACAGACCGTAAATATCAACGGCATGCATATCAAAGGCGGCCTCAATTTCGGACCGCATCGCGTTTGTCCACGGCTCGGCACCAAATATACCGACATTCAAGCTACACGCACGTGGATCAACACCTTGAGCATGAAACTCGTCCAAAATCGACAACATATATGATGGCGTAACAGTGATACCTGTTGGTTCAAAATCGCCAATTAATCGCACTTGTCGTTGCGTCATCCCGCCAGAGATTGGAACGACCGTCAAACCCATTGCTTCTGCACCGCCATGCACACCCAAACCTCCGGTGAACAATCCATACCCGTAAGCGTTGTGCAAAATATCACCGCGGCGCAATCCTGCTGCCCGCATTGATCGTCCAATGACCTCTTGCCACATTGTCAGATCGTTTGCTGTATACCCGACCACCGTCGGCTGTCCCGTAGTACCAGAAGATGCGTGAATTCGGTTCACCTGATCACGAGGAACGGCAAACATACCAAACGGATAATTGTTTCGTAAATCTTGTTTTATCGTGAACGGAAATTTTGCCAAATCATCAAGACTTTTCAAGTCATCTGGATGAACACCCGCAGCATCAAATGCACTCTTGTAATGCGCAACATTATTATAGGCGTGCGCAAGTGATTTTTTCATGCGCACCAATTGTAGTCCCATGATTTCGTCGCGCGAAGCGGTTTCAATCAGGTCCAAATCACCAACTTTAGGGGAAAGATCCTTCATTATCGTATCCTATACACGTTCCAGCATCATCGCGATGCCTTGTCCCACACCGATGCACATCGTGCACAAAGCGCGGTTTAATTCTTGGTTGTTAAGTTCAATTGCCGCCGTCAATGCAAGGCGCGTGCCTGACATCCCCAAAGGGTGCCCAAGCGCAATTGCCCCGCCATTTGGATTTACATGGTCCGCATCGTCAGGCAGGCCCAATTCACGCATCACAGCCAATCCTTGAGCGGCGAAGGCTTCGTTTAATTCAATCAGATCGATATCGCCAATGGATAAGCCCAAACGGGTCATCAGCTTTTGCGACGCGGGTGCTGGACCAATGCCCATAATACGTGGTGGCACGCCGACAACCGCCGTTCCCACAATGCGCGCTTTGGGTATAAGTCCATATTTTTTGATCGCTGTAGCTGATGCAATCAACACCGCCGCCGCGCCATCATTCACACCACTGGCGTTACCTGCCGTAACTGTTCCGCCATCACGAAAAGGAGCCGCCAAAGTCGCCAGTTTTTCAACAGGTGTCAGACGTGGGTGTTCGTCCGTATCAAAAATAATTGGATCTTTGCGTCGCTGTGGAACCGACACAGGTGTAATTTCTTGGGCCATACGGCCCGAAGCAATAGCCGCAGCCGCGCGCATTTGAGAGCGATAAGCAAAGGCATCTTGGTCAGCCCGCGACACGTTGAAATCTGCGGCAACGTTTTCTGCTGTTTCGGGCATACTATCCGTCCCGAATTGTTTATGGAGCGCTTTGTTCACAAAGCGCCAACCAATTGTGGTGTCATAAATCTCTGCACGACGAGAAAAGGCAGCATCCGCCTTTGGCATCACCATTGGTGCGCGGCTCATACTCTCTACACCACCAGCCATAATCAAATCCGCTTCGCCTGCGCGAATAGCACGCGCGGCCATGCCGATGGCATCTAACCCAGATCCGCACAACCGATTAACAGTCACGCCACCAATCGTGTCTGGCAATCCCGCCAAAAGAACTGACATGCGCGCCACATCGCGGTTATCTTCGCCAGCTTGATTTGCACAACCGATAATCGCATCCTCGATTACCGCGGGGTCAAGGTTCGGTACAGATGCTACAACATTACGCATAACGCCTGCAAGTAGATCATCAGGGCGTACGGATGATAAGGTACCGCCGTAACGCCCGATCGGTGTGCGCAATCCTTCGCACAGGTATGCTTGCGTATCACTCATGTCATGTCCTCTGGAAAATTTGTGCCACGTACTTGGCGCGAGTTACCTCTAAACAGCGCGACTTCATCGCCGTTCTGATTAGTGATCATCACGTCATAAATACCGTTGCGCCCTTTCACCAAAACCTCGGTCGCGCGCGCTGTAAGCGTATCGCCCAGCATGCCCGCGGCCATAAAATTAATTGAACATTGCTGCGCCACCGCGCGATTATTGTAGGAATTACAAGCAAACGCAAAAATCGTATCGGCTAGATGAAAGATCGTGCCACCGTGACAGATTTCAAGGCCATTCACATGATGTTTTTCAATTTTGATGTGACCCACAGCCTTACCCGGCGTTACACTGTCCAACGAAATTCCAATGAATTTAGAGGCTCCATCCTCAGCCCACATAGCTGCGGCAGATTTTTCGGCACGTTCTTGAGGGGTCACTTTAGCGTTCCTTTAAATTTGGGTGCGCGTTTTTCCAAGAATGCCGTAACACCTTCTTTGTAATCAGGAGAGCAACCGCACTTCATCTGCAATTCAGCCTCAAATTCTAATTGTTGATCAAAAGAGTTGTCCGCCGCTGCATGAATTGCACGTTTTGTCATCGCCAAACCAAACGTTGGCGCAGCCGCCAGTTTTTGCACCAGTACGCGGGCATCATCCATCAATTTATCCGCTTCAATCACTTGCCAAATCAAGCCCCAATCTGCGGCCTGTTCAGCCGTAATCGGCTGTCCGGTCAGCGCTAGTCCCTTGGCACGTGCCGGACCGATTAAATGCGTCAAAGACCACGTTCCGCCCGCATCAGGCACCAGCCCAACATTGGCAAACGATTGAATAAATTTCGCCTTATCACTCGCTAGGACAATATCACACGCCAACGCGATATTTGCCCCCGCTCCGGCAGCCACACCGTTCACCGCGCAAACAACGGGCTTGTCCATTCCTCGGATCAATTTGACCAACGGGTTATATAATGTACGCAGAGTGTTGCCCAAGTCTGGGTTACCCTTCATCTTTCGCGGATCGCGCCCTTCAAGATCTTGGCCCGCACAAAACCCACGCCCAGCGCCCGTAAGTAGAACCGCCCGCATTTTGGGATTAGCTGCCGCAGCTTGCATCGCCTCGCGTAGCGCAAGGTGCATATCGTCGTTAAACGAATTCAACCGATCAGGCCGATTAAGGGTAATTTCAACCCAGTCGGAATGCTCAGCAATGAGGATTGAGGTCTCGGTCACGTGCTCCTCCAAAAGCGAATTCAAAAAACATTTGCATAAACCGACCAGTCGGTCAATAATAAATGTAAGAACAGAGGACTCTCCATGGCTGAACTAGTAACAGTGACCATCCAGAACGATATCGCATTGGTGTGTTTAGACAACCCACCAGTGAATGCCACATCAACCGCGCTTCGCAGTGGCTTGTTGGCAGCCGTGGCACAGATTACATCGATGAATGTACGTGCGGCAATCTTATATTGCGCAGGGAAAACTTTTGTTGCTGGCGGTGACATGTCCGAATTTGATGCTCCTCCAGTTGAACCTCACCTACCCGATGTCGTCCAAGCAATAGAAGATTGCCCAGTACCGTTCATCGCCGCAATGCATGGCAATGTCCTTGGCGGAGGATTCGAAATCGCCATGGGCTGTGCCTTTCGTGTGGCCCTACCCAAAACGCGTTTTGGGTTGCCCGAAGTGCACGTTGGCCTGATCCCAGGTGCAGGTGGAACACAACGTTTACCTCGCTTAATCGGTATAAAATCCGCCCTTGAAATGGCCACCAATGGCGCGATGAAGCTTGGCGAAGAAATGATCTCTCTTGGCGGAATTGATCGTATCATTCCGGCCGATACCCCGCTGATCGCAGGCCTCGAGTTTGCCCAAGATTTACCGCCACGCCCGGAGCCAGTAAACAAACGCACATGTGCCCCTTTGACCATGGACGAAGTTGAGAAAATGCGCTCCAGCATTGAAAAACGTGCAAAAGGACAGCAGTCCCCATTGGAATGCTTCGACACAACACTAATGGCAACTCGCTTACCATTTGAAGTTGGGCAACCCCAAGAGCGGGCACTGCATTTATCGTTGCGCGATACCGCGCAGTCACGCGCCCTACGTCATGCGTTTTTTGCAGAACGCGCAGTTTCACGCCCAGAAAAATTGAACGGTACATCGCCCCGTGAATTAAAAACAGTTGCCGTTGTAGGTGGTGGTCTAATGGGTGCTGGCATTGCGTTTGCTTGTCTGAATGCGGGCTTGAATGTGACCCTTTTGGAACAAAGCAATGATGCTGCGTTGGCTGGGCAAACACGTGTTTACGATCTTATTGAAGGAGGTCTTAAGCGCGGTAAAATCACCGAATCCAAGGCCACCAGAATGCGAAAGGCCCTAATCGCCAGCGACGATTATGCAGAATCCGCATCCGCAGATATAGCGATCGAGGCTGTATTTGAAGATTTGTCCGTCAAACAACAAGTTTTCGCAAAATTGGCCAGACACATGCGCGATGACGCAATTTTGGCAACAAACACATCTTACATTGATCCGTCCGAGATTATGGATGGAATCCCGAACCCTTCACGATGCATTGGTCTACACTTTTTTAGCCCTGCGCATATCATGAAGTTGCTGGAAATTGTCCACCTCCCCAACACCAGCCCCGACGTTATAGCCACAGGTTTTGACTTTGCGAAAAGATTGCGAAAAGTTGCTGTCTTATCGGGCATTTGTGATGGGTTTATCGGCAATCGCATTTTGGCGGCATATCGCCGTGCGGCGGATTATCTGTTAATGGACGGGGCAAAGCCCATAGAAATCGATGCTGCTATGCGGGCCTTTGGTATGCCAATGGGTCCTTACGAATTACAAGATTTAACAGGACTGCAAATCGCTTGGGCCAACCGTAAACGACAATCTGTAATGCGGCCAGCCAAGGAACGGTATGTTTCAGTTGGCGATAAACTCTGCGAAGCAGGTCGAACCGGACAGCGTGCAGGCGCAGGATGGTATCGATATGAAGACGGTAATCGCACGCCTCTGCCTGATAGTTATGTCGACAACTTGTTGGCCGAACTTGGTGCTGGCACACAATCATTTACACATAACGACATAATAAACCGCATTCTTGCTGCCATCATCAATGAAGGTGCGCGGATCGTCGAAGAAGGCATCTCCGAACGTCCTCTGGATGTCGATATGGTGATGATCCACGGCTATGGCTTCCCGCGTTGGCGTGGTGGTCCGATGAATTATGCCGATGAAATTGGGATTCTAGAGGTCCGTAAACACATGGCTCAAACAGCCGCTCAAAGCCCGAATTCTTGGACGTTGTCCAAATTGTTGGCATAATTAAATAGGATTTATGATATGGGATTAATGCAGCTTCATAGTTTTGCAAATGGTAATTGGGTGGCCCCATCGGGTCAAACGCGTCTAATTCGATCCGCGGTCACAGGTGCAGAAATTGCNGAGGCAGGATCGAGTTCGTTGAACTTTCAAGACATGTTNGACTATGCACATAATGTTGGTGGCCTCTCCTTGCGCGAATTGACATTTCATGACCGTGCGCGCTTACTAAAGGCGTTGGCACTTCATTTGAACAACTACCGAGATGAATTATACGCGCTTTCATATATGACTGGCGCAACGCTCGCTGACAGTAAAATCGATATCGACGGTGGAATCGGAACGATGCTGGTTTTTGCATCAAAAGGGCGTCGTGAAATGCCTGATGATCGCGTTTATATCGATGGTGATATCGAAGTATTGTCCAGAAATGGTACGTTTCTTGGGCAGCATGTATGCACGCCATTACAGGGCGCAGCTGTGCATATTAATGCGTTCAACTTCCCAGTTTGGGGCATGTTGGAAAAGTTGGCGCCGACCTTGCTGGCAGGCGTTCCTGCAATTGTAAAACCTGCAACTGACACGTCTTACGTTACCGAAGCTTGCGTTCGCATAATGGCCGAAAGTGGTATTTTTCCTGAAGGATCATTTCAGTTAATTATGGGGGGGACTGGTGATCTGTTGGATCGCTTAAGCTGTCAAGATGTTGTAAGTTTTACTGGCTCCGCAAATACGGCACTGCACCTGCGCTCAAATGCGAATATCTTACGTAACTCTGTACGATTTGTGGCAGAGCAAGACAGTCTCAATGCCTCTGTTCTTGGGCCAGATGTGACACCCGAAAGCCCCGAATTCAATCTGTTTGTGAAAGAGGTCGTGCGCGAAATCACAACAAAGGCTGGTCAAAAATGTACGGCCATTCGTCGAATTATGGCTCCAAAACCACTGATTGATCCAATCATTGAAGCAGTTTCTGCTCACTTGGATAAAATCTTGATCGGAAACCCCGAAAACAAAGAAACCCGTATGGGTGCGTTGGCTTCAATCGCACAGGCAGCCGATGTTCTAGAAAAGGCCGCTATCATAGAAACAGAGGCGACACGCGTTTACGGTGACCCAGCAGTTAACGCCATTCAAGGTGATGGCATGGAAAACGGTGCGTTTGTGGCCCCAATGCTATTCCATTGCAGCGATCCTGATACGGCCAGGCGGGTCCACGATACCGAAGCCTTTGGACCTGTTGCGACTCTTATGCCGTACCGTGACTTGGCGCATGCAGGCGAATTATTGAACCGTGGCGGCGGGTCATTGGTGGCATCTGTCATCACGCACGACCCAAGTGTCGCACGTAGTATGGTTGAAACTTCGGCCGCATTCCATGGTCGCTTGTACTTTAATAACCGCGATTCGATGGCTGAATCCACAGGGCACGGTTCACCTTTGCCGCATATGGTTCACGGCGGCCCGGGTCGTGCAGGCGGCGGCGAAGAAATGGGCGGTGTGCGCGGTGTCATGCACTATATGCAACGCACAGCAATCCAAGGTAGCCCAGACATTTTGACGGCTGTTTCTGGGAATTGGATCAAGGGTGCAGAACGTAAATCCAACGCAAAACATCCTTTTACCCGCAACTTTAATCAGCTTGAAATCGGCATATCAATTACCGCAGGGCCACGTACAGTTACGTTGAAAGATATCGAACATTTCGCCAACTTTACGGGTGACACATTCTATGCACACATGGACGAGAAAGCGGCGGCGGCCAATCCATTCTTCCCAGGACGTGTTGCCCACGGTTATTTATTGTTATCCTTTGCTGCGGGCATGTTTGTAGAGCCAAATCCAGGCCCTGTTTTGGCGAACACGGGTCTAGAAGATTTGTCTTTTCAAAAACCAGTCAGCGCGGGGGATGCTATTTCGGTGACATTGACCGTTCAGAAAAAAACCAAACGTACAGACACATATGGCGAAGTGCGTTGGAATGTATTGCTGACGAACCAAGACGACGAGCAAGTTGCAGAATATACCCTTTTGACTATGAACGAGTACGGGCCTATCACTGACGGATGAACACCATAAACCCCTTGATCAAACCCTTGGTTAGCCATCTGCATGACGCCGGGCGGCTACGCGTTTGGTCGTTGGTGATTTCCATTTTGGGGGACGTCGCGCACCCGCGTGGTGGCTCCATTTCGATGGCAGATTTGTTGACGATAACCGATCATATGCAGATTGATCAGGGCGCGATCCGCACAGCGTTATCTCGTTTATCCAAAGAAGAGTGGGTGACCAGTAAAAAATCTGGGCGTACCAGTTCCTATGCATTCAGCGCAGGTGGGCGTGCCGCTTTTGAACCCGCGTCCGCACGTGTATATGCGCCCCATTACGCGCTGGATGCAACTGATTGGATGTTGGCGATCCTTCCACCAGTAAGGGCCAAGGATCGCCAAGCACTGCAAAAAATATTAAGCGATACATCGGCCCTACAAACGCTATCAGGTGTCGCCATGTGGCCACAGGCCGATGCGCCAAAATCTGGCTTCTTGGAACAACTTGGCTGTTTAAGCTTCAAGGGCCAATTGGATCGTGTCCCTGATTGGGTCAAAACTGAATGTGCCCCACCAGAAGCCGAAGCAATGGCCCAACGTTTTTTGGGAAAGTTCAGCGCGCTATCAAAAGTTCAATGCGATCTAACACCACTTGATGCCATGGTCGCGAGGATATTAATTCTTCATGATTGGCGTCGCATCTTGCTGCGATACCCTATCGTGCCAAAGCCTTTGCAACCCACAATCTGGTCGATGCCAGAGGCACATGCCTTGATGGCTAGAACCTATAAAGAGCTTTCACCAATTTCAGAGCATTATTGGCCCACGCCGCTGACGGCCAAGGGAGAGAAGATTATGGATAATCGATTTTAGGCGCAACACTTAGTCGAGATACATAAATACACCGGTGGCAGTCGCGCATAATTTATCGACCCCCTGCATCCGAAAATCACTTCTGGTCGTCACAGTTTTTCGCCCCTTAGCGATCGCATTGATCGCAACTTCGATTACGCCATCATTCATCGGGCGCATGAAATTTGTGTGCATATCCACGGTAACGCAATGGCGCATCCGACCGTTCACTGCACAAATTGTCATAAACGATGCAGTATCAGCAACCGCCATCACCGCCTGCCCCGACATCAGTAATTCGCCGCCGTGAATATTGCGCAATAATTCGGGTGTTGCGGTCCAATTGAACAGCGCCGATGTCTCATCAAAAGATTGCATATCAATTTGCAACCGATTGATCCATTCAGCACATACCTCATTTTTTATTTTTTGGATTTCTTGAATGCTGAGTGTATCGGTCATTTTAAGTTCTCGGTTAACGTATTACGAATTTTTCTTGATTATCTTATATTTGTAATATAAAAGAGACCTGCAATCAATAGGAATCTATTATGTATTCACAAGGGCTGATCGGAGCGGACAGCAGTTCCGAGGAAACGCCGGAGTTTCTGGCAAAGTTTCAAGAACGCATCGACCGTGAAGAAAAGATCGAGCCAAATGACCCGATGCCATCAGGTTATCGTAAAACTTTAGTGCGCCAAATCGGTCAGCATGCGCATTCTGAAATCGTAGGCATGTTACCCGAAGGTAATTGGATCACTCGTGCGCCGACACTGCGCCGCAAAGTAGCGCTGTTGGCCAAAGTTCAAGATGAAGGCGGCCATGGATTATATTTGTATTCCGCCGCTGAAACCTTGGGTGTGACACGTAAAAAAATGACCGAAGAATTGCTGTCAGGTAAGGCCAAGTATTCGTCTATCTTCAACTATCCTACCCCCACTTGGGCCGATATGGGTGCGATTGGTTGGCTGGTTGATGGTGCCGCAATTATGAACCAAATTCCCTTATGCCGCTGTTCATTTGGGCCTTATGCCCGCGCAATGGTTCGTGTCTGCAAGGAAGAAAGCTTTCACCAACGCCAAGGCTACGAGATAATGGTTTCATTGGCTCACGGAACGCCAGAACAAAAAGAAATGGCCCAAGATGCTTTGAACCGCTGGTGGTGGCCTTCAATCATGATGTTTGGTCCACATGACACAGACAGCACAAATTCAGACCAATCAATGGCTTGGAAAATCAAACGCTTTACCAACGATGAACTTCGTCAAAAATTTATCGACGCAACCATTCCTCAAGCTGAATACTTAGGATTAACAGTCCCTGATCCCGATCTTAAATGGAACCCAGACAAAAATGACTGCAAAGGCGGTTATGACTTTGGGCCCATCGATTGGGACGAATTCTGGACCGTGGTCAAGGGCGGCGGAAAAATGAACGTGGATCGTATCACTGCGCGTCAAAAAGCGTGGGATGATGGCGAATGGGTCCGCGATGCCGCGCTGGCTCATGCGAAAAAGCAATCAAAAATAAACGCCAAAACAACATTGGCGGCGGAGTAACAACATGTCAGATCAAAACGAAATTCCTCTTTGGGAAGTCTTCATTCGCCCACGCAACGGATTAGCGCATCGCCACTGTGGATCATTACACGCAGTTGATGCAACAATGGCACTGAACGCCGCGCGTGATGTTTATACACGGCGTGGCGAAGGTCAATCAGTTTGGGTTGTACCATCGGCCCAAATTACTGCATCTGATCCGTTGGAAAAAGGCGAAAACTTCGAACCATCAGAAACCAAAATTTACCGCCACCCAACCTTCTACGAAGTTCCCGAAGAAGTGGGCCACATGTAATGACTAGCCCTGTTTTGTTTGAAACGTTGTTGCGTTTGGCCGATGATCATTTGATCCTTGGACATCGATTGTCAGAATGGTGTGGCCATGCACCGATGCTCGAAGAAGATCTTGCAATGCCAAACATTGCGCTCGATTTGATTGGTCAATCGCGCGCATTGTATGCCTATGCCGCCGAAGTAGAAGGCAAAGGTCAATCCGAAGATGATTTGGCGTTTTTGCGCCTTGAAAAGGATTACCATAACATCCTCATGGTCGAACGCCCCAATGGCGATTTCGGACATACGATGCTGCGCCAATTCTTGTTTTCATCTTTCATGGCCTTGTTCTGGGATCGTGCACAAAACAGCACGGACGAAACGTTGGCGGGAATTGCAGGCAAAGCAATCAAGGAATCTCTGTACCATATACGCCATTCTGCGGAATGGGTCATTCGTTTGGGCGATGGAACGGACGAAAGTCATAACCGGATGGTTGCTGCCAACACCGCACTGGCCCCTTATATTGGTGAACTGTTTGAAACAGATGATGTCACCAATACAGCAATTGCATCGGGGATTATCCCGCGTGCAAGCGATCTACGCTCCGCATGGGAAACTCAAGTTCAAACAGTGTTTGAACAGGCAACTTTAACACCTACGTTGGATCATTTGGCCCAAACTGGTGGACGCATTGGCGAACACACTGAGGATATGGGATTTTTACTGGCTCAGTTACAGTTCATGCAACGTACCTACCCAAACATGACATGGTAGAAACGATGTCCCAAGAACAAGCGGCATGGAACGCGGCGGCGGCAGTCTTGGACCCCGAAGTGCCGGCCGTAACCGTTGCTGACCTTGGAATTTTACGCAGCGTGACATTGACTGATGATCGCAAAGTAACCGCCAAGGTCACCCCCACATATTCGGGTTGCCCTGCTGTTTTGGCCATCGAATTGGCCATTGAAACAGCACTGTTAGACGCTGGGTTTGAGCCTAAAATCGAACGTGTTCTGTCACCTGCATGGACGACAGATTGGATTACAGATGAGGGCCGCGAAAAACTGCGGGTTTATGGTATTGCCCCCCCCGTCAAAGCATCCAATTCCGTTCGCGCTCTGTTTGGCGGCACAGTTGTTGCTTGTCCGCGTTGTGCATCGACTACCACGACGCGCATATCTGAATTTGGGTCCACGGCCTGCAAAGCATTATACAAATGCGATGACTGCCATGAACCTTTCGACTATTTTAAATGTATTTAAGGGGGCCCCATGGCTGCTGCACGCTTTAACGAATTAACCCTGAAATCTGCTGTTGCTGAAACCGCAGATGCCGTAATCCTTAGCTTTGACATCCCTGCGGAATTGGCAGCTGACTATGAATTTACGCCTGGGCAATATTTAACCCTTCGCGACACAATTGATGGCACCGATGTACGTCGTTCATATTCCATTTGCTCACCGCTTGGCGCGGCGACCTTATCTGTCGGCGTCAAACGCATTGATGGTGGTCTGTTTTCAAACCATGCTTTGACTTTGAATGCAGGGCATTCATTACAGGTGATGACTCCACAAGGACGGTTTATGGCGCCTATTGGTGGCGAACATGATTATCTGTTGTTGGCGGCCGGATCTGGCATTACGCCAATGGTTTCCATTGCGCGTTCTGTTTTAGAAAACGAACCCAAAAGCACAGTCACATTATGTTATGCCAATCGATCAACCGACAGCGTCATGTTTCGCACGGCATTTGATGACCTCAAAGACCAATACTTAACACGGTTTATGCTAACACATGTCATGGACGAAGAGGTGCAGGATATCGAATTGTTCAACGGTCGTTTAGACGGCGAAAAACTTGATACGATGGCCACGCGCGGTTTGATTACGCCGTCTGAATATTCCGCCGTCTATATCTGCGGCCCCCAGCCTATGATCGAAGGCGCTTCTGTTGCATTAGAAGCAATGGGCGTCGAAAAAGACAAAATCAAATACGAACTGTTTACCCCTGTCGGCGGCAACCCCATTGCCAGCGCTAAATCCGTAGGCGTCGTCGACGATGCCAGCGCCCGCAAAATCAGCGTAACTGTCGATGGATCAACCCGCAGCTTTGCGTTAAAATCCGGTGAAAAAATGGTAGAAGCAGCGGCCAAATCTGGCATCGAATTCCCTTATTCTTGCAACAACGGTATGTGCGCTACTTGTCGCTGCAAGCTCGTGAAGGGCGAAGTCGAGATGACACAAAACTTTAGCCTTGAACCATGGGAAATGGAGGCTGGATTTGTTTTGGCCTGCCAAGTTCAAGCCAAGTCTGACGAGGTTGTTTTAGATTTTGACGCTTTGTAAAAATTGGACCATTTATCCAAAAACAGTGTATGGCCCGCGCCATATGCCACCGAGATATTCTTGAACATACATATGTCCTCACTGCACCAATCTAGTTAGGTTCAGGCCAACCAGTGATTACAAAAAACATCTGGTTTTAAAATGGCTGTTTCAACTGTTTTTTGTTATTAAGTAGCTCAACCAAACTTCGGATGAGCCCACATGGAAATTGAAAAAGTTGACACATTAATCGTTGGCGGCGGTCAAGCTGGCCTTGCTATGAGTGAACATCTTAGTAACTCAGGTGTTGATCATTTAATACTAGAGAAAAACCGTATCGCAGAAGCGTGGCGAACCGGTAGGTGGGATACTTTGGTTGCAAATGGTCCAGCATGGCATGATCGTTTTCCATCAAAAGAGTTTTCATGCACCGGCCCAGACGCTTTTCCATCAAAGGGTAGCGTTGTTTCATATTTTGAAGAGTTTGCCGAACAAATTGCAGCACCTATTCGGTGTGGTGTTCAAGTGAACAGCGTAAGCGCAAACCCAAATGGTCAAGGTTTCAAAGTCAAAACCTCTGAAGGCGAACTTGAAGTTCAAAATATCGTCGCAGCAACTGGGCCTTTCCAAACTCCTATTATTCCACCCGTAATTCCGAATGCCACAAATGTTCGCCAAATTCACTCAGCCAATTATAGCAATGCAAACGCATTGGACGACGGCGCAGTTTTGGTTGTTGGTGCTGGTTCTTCTGGCTCTCAAATCGCCGACGAACTGTTGCGATCAGGCCGTCAAGTCTACTTGTCAGTAGGGCCACATGATCGCCCGCCAAGACGCTATCGCGGAAAAGATTTCGTTTGGTGGTTAGGCGTTTTGGGAAAGTGGGAAATGAAAACACCACCAGCTGGACGTGAACATGTTACCATTGCCGTCAGCGGTGCACATGGCGGCGCAACGGTGGACTTTAGAGAGCTTGCATCACGTGGAATGAAGTTGGTTGGCATGACGCAAAGTTATAATGACGGGGTGCTGAAGTTCGCATCGGACTTATGCGATAATATTAAAGAAGGTGACGAAAATTACCTTTCTGTTCTGGAAGAAGCAGACGCGTATATTGCAGACAATAATTTGGATATGCCAGAGGAACCAGATGCCAAAATAATTGCCTCAGACCCTGACTGCATCAACAATCCAATTCTAGAACTAGATTTGAAAAAAGCTAATGTAACTACGATCATATGGGCAACTGGTTTCAAACAAGACTTTGATTGGCTAAAGGTCGACGCCTTTAATGGCGAGGGTAAACCACAGCACGATCACGGTGTGTCGAAAATGCCCGGAATATATTTTATTGGCTTGCCTTGGTTATCTATGCGAGGGTCGTCGTTCATTTGGGGCGTGTGGAAAGATGCCAAATATTTGGCAAACCATATCGCAAACCGCTCTGACAGCTGAGGAATAGACCGGTTATGAATACACAGGATTTACTGCGCGATTTGATAGCTTTCCAAACTGTCAGCGCGGATTCAAATCGTGCGTTAATTGACTACTGCGCTGATCTGTTGAAAACTGCTGGCGCCGATGTAACAATTATAGAAGATGGCACAGGCCAAAAAGCCAATCTTTATGCAACAATTGGCCCAAAAAACCTGCCAGGTGTCCTGTTATCTGGTCATACCGATGTCGTACCTGTTGTTGGTCAAAATTGGACGGTTCCACCATTCGAAATGACAACCGCAGACGGAAAATTGTTTGGCCGCGGAACAACGGATATGAAAGGGTTTGTTGCCTGTGCAATGTCTGCAGCCTTGAACGCCAGCAAACGCACATTAAAAACACCATTACATCTGGCCTTATCGTACGACGAAGAGATCGGCTGTATTGGCGTCCGATCTATGATTGAAATGTTAACCAATGCACCATTTCGCCCGCGTCTGTGTATTGTAGGAGAACCAACTTTAATGGCCGTAGCAACGGGTCATAAAGGCAAAAGCGCTTACCGTGTCACCTGTACAGGTCGTGAAGCGCATTCCGCACTCGCGCCGACCGCATTGAACGCAATACATCTTGCCTGTGATATGATTTCATTCATTCGAGATTTACAGGCAGAAATTACGTGTGGGTCGGTTCAGGATGACGACTATGATGTCCCTTATACAACACTTCATATCGGCAAAATAGAAGGTGGTTTGGCTCTTAATATCGTACCCAACCATACAGAATTCATTTTCGAAATCAGAAATCTGTCGCAAGATGACCCAGGCGCATTACTGGCAAAAATATCGGAGCATGCAGAAGTTTTGTTGCAGCCTCTTCGGGCAGATTTTCCAGAAGCCTCAATCGAAATCGAACTCACAAACGCTTACCCATCACTTGATACATCTAAAGATGCCGAAGTTGTTGGGTTTGTTAAGTCACTCACTGGATCAAACAATACGATCAAAGTCGCCTTTGGAACCGAAGGTGGGTTATTTTCGTCCCACCTAGACATTCCCACAGTAATCTGTGGCCCAGGATCTATGTCTCAGGGCCATAAACCCGACGAGTTCGTCGCTATTGATCAATTGAATAAATGTGACGCCATGTTGGATGCATTATTGGAACGGCTCGTTATCGGTATTTAAGTTGGTAAAATAACACCAGGCAGACCATGATTTTCTGTGTGTTGTTGCACGTGTTGAAAAAACGCATCAATAATACGGGAACGATGCTCAACTTGTTTTGTTGCAAGTCCCAGAACAAGTGGATTTATTTTATCTGTCAGTGCCAAAAAGGCCAACTTTTCTCCATCCGGTGCAAACTCTGATTTGGTTCGCATATTAACGAGACTATATCCATATCCATTGGCGACAAGACTACGTACAACGGAAATATCTGACGCGCGGTCTGTAATGTTAGGGCGAATTTTACATGACTGAAAAACAGACAGAAAATATTCTCTGCTGATTGGCAGGTCAAGCAAGATCATTCGCTCTGCCGACAGTTCAGCAAGTGAAACGGATGTCTTCTTTGACAACGAATGCGCTGCAGGCAGCATTACAAAAGGCGGCAAAGAAACGATTTTTTCGAATGCCACGTCTTTTGGAATCTCCATTCCATAAGTGATCGCAACATCAATCTCTGCGCGCCCAAGCATATTAAATAAATCAGCTTGATGTGCCTCGTGCAGTGTCACGGATGCATCGGGAAATTTCATTTCAAAAGAGCGGCGAATAGCAGCACTAATTAGCGGTGCAACGGTAGTTAAAACACCGATCGATATTGGTCCACGCGGTTTATCCGAAATATCCCCAGCTACATCATTTAATGCCGCTGCATCGTCCAAAATCCGCTTTGCCTTGTTAAAAATACGGCGCCCGCCCGGTGTCAGTGACAAACCTTGGGCATGGTGGCGTACGAAAAGCTGTGTTCCAAATTCCGCTTCAAGCTGGCTGATGGCCGCCGAAATCGACGGGGATGAAACATTCACCCGCTCAGAGGCAAGCGCAATCGTTCCTGCCTCTCCGACAGCGACAAGGTATTCCAATTGTCTGAACGTAAATCTTAAAGGCATTAATCCATATTGCCTGAAAGCAATTGCAAATCAAGCGCGATAAAGCGGGTTAGGTCAGCGATCATGCCGCGCAAGCCACAAAAGAAAATCATGAACGGTACCTTCGTAATTCGGCCCCGCCAACGGGCCGCCTATGGCATGAACTGACTTAAATGCGGATTGCATAATTTCCAATTTCTCACGATCTTCCCTGTTCACATCCTGCCAAAGAGCGATGCGTTGGTCGATAGTGTATTCATCCAACTCCTCACCATAAGCTGACATAGTCCACTTCACTTCTATTGCATCTGCAGCTAAAGGTCGGATCGACAATGAAACCAATAATGATGCAGAGATGCTGGTCACTTGGCACGGATAAGTCGCAAATAACGTCGAACGATGACGCGCATCATCTGCCAACTTGGGTGACCCTACACCTCGCCACTGAATGTCTTGGGGATAGTTCGCGTAATAACTCGTAAACCCGTCGCCAGATGAACCTTTTACACTTAAACCAGTCGGCGTATATCCATGCAAAGTCTGTGGATGCACAACCGACAAGTGATACCCCTCCATAAAGTTTTCGACTAAGCACTTCCAATTCGTTTTCCAAATTTCAGTTTCGTTATGAACAATACGGTAATTCTCTGGTTCGTAATCACCAATTAAATCGGCCAATCCTACTAATTCTTGGTCAATGTTGGTGGGATTTTCTGACAGGCTTACATAAATAAAACCAAACCGTTCAATACACGCGAATTCACCTAGCTTGCAGGTTTTAGGATCGAAACCAGAATTTTTCATCCGCGTTGCGCGAAGTAACGCCCCATCCGTTCCATAAGTCCACGCATGATACGGGCAAACAAATCGTTTTGTGTTTCCTTGACCTTCTGCCAAGGGCATACCACGATGGCGACACACGTTCGACAGCGCATTGATACCATCTGACACCCTGACGATAATCAAGGGTTCGCCCAATAAATTCAACGTCAGATAGTCACCTTCTTCAATCAATTCATCTGTACGCCCAACACAATGCCAGCTCTGGCGAAGTGTCGTTGCACATTCATGCTCAAAGTAACTTTGATCCGCATAGAACATCCCTGGCAAACCCATTGGAGCACCATCTGGCGCCTCTGCTGTTTGATGCAATTGCTCATTCATCTTGATTATGTGCGCTGGTTTTTCAACGAAATTATTCTGGTGGTTATTCATCCCCTGGCACTCCATAAGATGGCGCTTCCCGCGGGTCTAGCGCACGTTGTACATATGCATTCAATTGTGGTTTGTAGACGTCCCATGCGGCAGCAATGGCCTCGATTGGACAACTTTCGGTCCAATCAATACGTAAATCTGCAACGGGCCATGAAACTTTGTCGCAAATCTGCATTCCCGCAGAATGTATTGGGCCTGCTTCGCCACCGGCTTTAAGACCCGCTTGCATTGCAGCGATCAATCGATTTCCAATATGGCCCGACGTGGATAAAAAACCATCAACGATTGCCCTTGGCACTTGATCATTTGCCAAAAGATTTCCCGCAGAAATAACGTCCGCGCCGGCAGCATCCGTCCAAATTCCCAAAGAGTTTGGGCCTGAATGGATAGACGTTTGCCCCTGCACATCAATTGCTAAAACTTGGCGATAATCCATATAATCGGTGTCCGCCTTCACTTTGGCAATTGCGGCCTTGGCACTCATGCCCGATTGCATAAGCCCAAGCATCAATGGCCCAAGCGTGGGATCTGTTATGTTTTGACTTGCCACTGCGCCAACACCAGCACGGGTGTATGAACATCTTGCGGCTACTGCGGGTGAAGACGATGATATCGCCACTCCAAACATGCCTGTTTCAGCACAACGTGCGACCACTGAAAACGTCATTCTGGAATCACTGCGGTTGCATCAATTTCGACCAACCAATCCGGCCGCGCCAAAGCTTGTACCACCAGGCCAGTTGAAACGGGATAAACGCCTTTGATATATTCACCCATCGTACGGTATACCGCCTCGCGGTGGCGGACATCTGTGATATACACAACAACTTTGACCAAATGTTCCATTTCTCCACCGGCTTCGTGGATCAGTTGCTGAATATTTTGCATGACCTTATGGGTTTGCTCAGTTGGATCATGGCTATCGATATTCTTGGCATCATCCAAATTTTGTGGACATTGTCCTCGCATCCAAACTGTTTGGCCACCCTTGGTGACAACAGCTTGACACAAATCATTATCCAACGCCTGCTCTGGATAGGTTTCCTTGGTATTAAACTTGCGTATCCGTGTATGGGTCAATGCGGAATTCCTAATCTATCGTTGTTGAGATCATGCCATCTGTTGCATGCGTTTGTTTATATAACAGGCAAAATCATAGTTTGGCCGTTCTAAATGCGACAAATGTCCAGGTTCGGCAGATTGTGAAGATAGCCCACGATAAACTTTCTCCGTACAGCCTTTGTCCTCTACATTTACCTCGTCCAATAAGGTTTTTAGTTTTGTGAAGTTTTCTGACGCGTCTGCATCGCCTGCAAAATCATCTGACATGCCACCACCAAAGCCAATTTTGACCTGCCCAACGCCGTGCGGGTGTAACGTCAAATACCAAAAATATCCTGGCGTCAGCGTAATCAACAAGCTTGGGTAAATAGCCAATAAATACGTTGTGCGCCGTTGTTCACCTTGCAGTCGCGTATTGGTTGGATGCGCCATGGCAATCGTCAGCGATTCATCCTTTAGGATCGTGTGGTAATTGAATGCATCTTTTCCTGGTGGGCAAATCATTTCTTCCAATTTGGACAGACCACCGATTGTGCCTGCATGACAAACGGGCAGATGATAACTTTCCATAAAGTTTTCCGCCAGCACCTTCCAATTTGTATCCCAAATGTGGGTTTCAAAAAAGGTTTCAGTGTATGAAGTCATGTCGTAATCGCCGACCAACTCTTCGACTTGCGCCAACTCTTGGGCGACTGGGCTGGCGTCAACGTTCAATGTAACAAACACCCAACCCAACCACTCTTCGCACCGAATTTCTGGCAGTTTATAGTCTGACTTACAAAAACCTTCGTTTAAAGTCATGGCAGGTGCGCCACGCAAAGAACCATCTAAATTATACGTCCACGCATGGTACGGACAAACAATGGAACGCGTGTTCCCACTGCCTTCCAGTAATGTCGACATGCGGTGTCGACACACATTTGACATCGCCTTTAGTGCGCCTTCGCGATCGCGCAACACAATGATGGGCTGTTCAGCTAGATCAAGCGTTACGTAGTCGCCAGCATTTTTGAGCGACGTAGACCGACCAACGCAAAACCAATCCTTGGAAAAAATATCCTTAAGCTCACGTGTCAAAAACTCTGTTGAAGTATAGACGGAAGGAGGCATCGCACGCGCCTGCTCAAACGGAACTGAAACATTTTCTTTTAGTTCTGCAACACTGCCAGCCATATCTCTCTCCAGGAAGGTTAACCTAGGCGAGAAAACAACTTATATGCATGGATAGTAAAGTATCTTGTCACACAGGGTTGCTTCGTAAGAACCTAAGCAACACAAAGGGGCGGTCGGGGCATATGCGATGATAATGTTACGCTACGCGTATTGGGCGAACCTTAATCTCTTGCGGCTTGATAGCATCGTTTAAATTCGACGACTGGCAATCGGAGTAAACTTCACCTTTGGCACTGACTTTACCTTGGCTATCAGCACCGCATTGACAGGCCTCACACCTGACAGCTCAACCATCAATTCAAGAACAGCGCTTGCACAAAAGAGATAAGCAATCCCAACCATAAGCGTTTTTAAATTTGTGCGTGCCATTTATTGTCTCTTGTTGCCGCGCTCAACCGTTGAGCACTTAAGTCAACAAATAAGTCAGCAATACTGTCCAAACAACAGACATATAAAGAAACCAGATATGCACCAAACGCATACCAAATACAAAAACACACACTACAAACGCATAACAAGGCTCTTGCGGGCCATAAATGCGCAGTTAGATCAGTTCGATCACCAAACCATCCGTACCCAAATGGAACGCCCCATCCCAATATGGATCAACTGCCTCCCTCCATTCGGCTTCACCAAAATCTGGATCATCCGACGGGATCAAGTGCGTAAACGCCAATGCTTTGACCCCTGCACTTGTTGCCATCTTTGCGGCATCAGACGCCAATGTATGGGATCGCAACCAATGGTGCATCAAACGATCATCACCATTACCAACCCGTTTCAGCAACGGCTCCAACGCCGCTTCTAACATGGCTTCGTGAACCAACAAATCAGCGCCTTTTGCAAATTCAGCTAAAGGCGGGAAATAGGTTGTATCAGCGGAAAAGACGACGCGATGTAGCGGGCTTTGAAATGACAACGAAAAACAGTCCGTTAACGGTGGATGTGCAACCCGCAACGCACGGATTTCGATGTCTTTGCTGGCTTTGATCGAACCTTCATCCAGTTGATGAAAACGGACCAACGCGCGCAAATCGGGTCGGCCCTCGTCAGTGATACGAATATCAATGTCGTCTCGCATAGCGATCACAAAATTATCCCAATATTCCTGAAGTCCCGCTGGCCCCCAAATATCGACCGATGTCTTCAGCCCAGCAGTCCAAGCTGTATGAATAAGCGGCCCCAATTCCAGATAGTGGTCAGAATGAAGGTGTGTGATAAAAATCAGCTCCAAATCCTTTAGCGCGAACCCGTGATTGGTCAGGGCGCGGGTCACACCCAACCCGCAATCCACAACAATCTGTCTTCCATTCATAACCACTAAATTAGAAGTCGGCATTGTGGATCCCTGACGGATCGCTGGGCCACCTTTGGTACCCAAAAGAACAACGTATTCTGACACGCGCAACTCCTTAAACCGCAGACAAGCCAGCATCTAAAGCTGACAATATGATCTGAATATCGTTTGTCGTCGAAACAAGTGGCGGTGACATGATAATATTGGGGCCTGAAACGCGTAACATGGCCCCATTTTGATACGCAACCTCTTGGATCGTCTCGCTGGCAGCTTTGTTAAGAGGCGCTTTTGTTTCACGATCTGAAACCAGTTCAACCGCACACATCAACCCATGCCCTCCGCGAACGTCGCCGATGATTTCATACTTTTCATAGAGCGCATTCAACCCGTCAAACATCTGTTTACCCCGTGCAGCGGCGTTTGTCGGCAGATCAAGGCGCAATGTTTCTTTCATACATGCTACTGCGGCGGCAGCACCCACAGGATGACCTGAATACGTGTAGCCCGATCCAATCGAACCCCCACCAGATTTGTCATCTTCAAAAACAGCGGCGACTTTGTCAGAAATCATAGCCGCCCCAAATGGGAAATAACCGTTCGTAATTGCTTTGGCCGTTGCCATCAGATCAGGTTGAACGCCAAAGTGACGCGATCCGGTCCAGCTACCTGTTCGGCCAAACGCTGTAATCACTTCGTCAGCGATTAACAAAATTCCATGGCGGGTACATAATTCACGCACACCAGGCATAAAACTCTCATGCGGGGGAATAACGCCGCCTGCCCCCAGAATTGGTTCCATTATGAACGCCGCAATCGTATTCGCGCCTTGGAACGCTATCTCGTCTTCAAGCGCATTCAAACAAAGTTGCGCCAGACGCTCTGGGTCGGTTTCATTAAATGGATTACGATAAGTATATGGCGCGGGGATATGAAAACACCCTGCCAACAATGGTTCGTACTGTGCTCTAAAGTTGGCATTCCCGTTAACTGACGCACCGCCCGTGTGGGTCCCATGATAACCCTTCTTCAAGGACAGATATTTAACACGGCCATGTTCGCCTCGCAGCTTGTGGTATTGTCGCGCCAGTCGCAAACAAATTTCAACGCTGTCCGATCCACCGGACGTATAAAATGCACGACTTAATCCATCGGGTTCGAAAAACTCTTGCAACATAAAGCTAAGTTCGATGACTTGGTCATTAGATGTACCGCGAAATGTCGAATAATAAGGCAACGCATCCAGCTGATCCGCAATCGCTTGCTTCACCGGCGCACAAGAGTAGCCAAGGTTAACATTCCAAAGCCCACCAACGGCATCAACAACTTCATGCCCATCGACGTCACGAATGCGAACACCTTCCGCACCCACAATAATTTTTGGCGGGTTGGCAAGTGAATCAGCGGGATGTGCCATGGGGTGCCAATTGTAACGTGCGTTGTTCTCTTTTAAAAAATTACCGTCTTTCACTTTGGTGTCTCCTCACCTTCGGGCGTTTTTGCTGGCTTCATTCCACCAAGTTCGCGTGTGATCATATCTGCGCTCGCGATAAGTTTATCGTCGATCTGTTTTTGTAATGCTGGGGTCAAACGCATCGAAACCGCCGCTATGGCAATCGCGCCGATCGGCACACGCGACGCATTGAAAATTGGTGCCGCAGTTCCAACCACGTCAATTTCATAAGTTTGAAATGCACGGCCAATGCCGCTTGCCCGTGTTTGGGTCAACTGCTTGTGCACTTGATCCGCGGTTTCAGGTGTCTCACCTGTATATTTTTCAAACTTTTGACGCGCTATCATCGCGATCTGCACTTCCGGCGGCATAAAGGCAGCGATTGCAATACCAGAGGCGGTCGCATGTAACGGCAAAGCGCCAGATGGATCAACGTGAACACGTAAGGCGCGATCTGGTTCGCTGATCCCTGCCGTCATAAAATCGTCACCAATTACTAGTGTTGCGTGTGCTGTTTCGCCAATGTCTTGGCACAGTAAATCAAGGTGACGTTTCAAAACGGCCTGCACTGGGAAACTTTGCTCGCGAATCTGGGCCAAACTAATCGGCGCTAAACCAAGCCTGTATTTTCGGCTGTGAATATCTTGTTCTACAAAATCGTTGCGTTGCAATGCAGTCATACACCGCAACGTTGTGGTTTTGTCATACCCAGCTATGCGTGCCAATTCACTTAGGCCAAGCTCTGGATTTTGCACAGTAAAATGGCGCAACAGTGCCAATGCTTTGTCAACCGAGCTCATCATTGTTGTGACCATTTTAATTCCATTCCCACAGCGGCAAAAACCCTGATTTGGATCATTCACCATAATTGTTGACACAAGATTGAACTAAGTGCAATCTATTCGTACCACTGGTAACAATAATGAACCGATACACTTTCGGCGTCAACAACCAATTAGGGAGAGAGAAATGAAAAGAATCACAAATGTGATGCTTGCCGCAGGTATTGCCGCTGCAGCATTGATCGCACCAATGGCCGCACAGGCAGAGTACCCAGAGAAACCGGTATCCTTTGTCGTGCCATGGCCTCCGGGTGATCTAGAAGATGTTTTAACACGCATGATCGCAGACGACTTTCAGGCGGCATACGGAGTTCCCGCAGCTGTCGTAAATAAACCAGGCGGCGGCGGTGGCCCATTCCCGGGCGCAGTCGAAGTTGCAACCGCACCAGCGGATGGATACACCATCGGTTCATTTATCATCGCGGTCCCTATTGTCGGGCCACGTATCGGCATTCCAGAACTAGATCCAAATCCATTCGAGCCGTTAGGCGCGTTCCTAACATATCCTTTTGTTATCGTTGCCGGTGGTGATGCTCCATATGATGATATGGCTGGCTTGGCAGCACATGCGAAAAGTAACGATGTTGTCTTGGGGCACTTTGGCGGCCCATTGATCCCAACAAAGGTTACCAAAGCATTAGCTAAAAAGATGGGATTTTCATACGCCTCTGACGCAGCTTTCGACGCGCTGGATTGCAATACGATTGCTTCGGGTGACGTTGACGTGATTAACACTACGTTGCAGCTGGTTTTACCCTGCCTTGATAAAGTTAAAGTATTGGCATCAATCGGAGGTCAACGCATCAGCTTGACACCGGACACACCAACAGTAGCTGAATTAGAAGCCGACTTAGGTATTTCGTTGTGGAACGGACTATTTGTTCACAAAGATACCCCACAGGATGTGCGCGAAAAGATCATCGCATCAGCGATGAAAACAATGACGTCAGATCGTGCCCAAGCGTTGGCAGCTGAGACAGGCGCATTGGTATATTGGCAATCTGCTGATGAAACTACAGCGCGTATCGAAACAGATACTGTTATGTTTGACGCGATTAACGCATCATTGAACTAAATTATTTATGGCGCGCGCCATATTCAAAACAACCAAACAGTATCGAAGATGTCATGACCCGCTTCAAAGGTTTACAAGAGCTTTTCAAACGTTTCCGTAGACCAGGTGATGTGGTGTTCGCATGGTTATTTCTGGCTTTTTCCGTCTTTTTGCTTAGCCAGTTATCAAGCCAAGCTCCGTGGAAATCAGATGCCAAAATATTTTCTCAACCTGCTTTTTGGCCAACGGTTTCTGTCATTTTAATGACTTTTTTTGCAGCAATACATTTGCTGTCCTCACTGCTTTCCGCGCGCATCGATGGACGCTGGGTCGAGGTTTGGCAATGGATCAAATCGGCTGAGTATGCTGGCTGGTTCATGGCGTATGTCTACTTAGTCCCTGTGCTGGGTTACCTTCCAATAACAATTATTTTCGCGCTGCTACTTGGTTATCGTGCAGGCTATCGATCCGCCAAAGTGTTCGCTCGTTTAGTTCTGGCGGCAATTGTGATCGTGTTAGTGTTTAAAACGTTCCTTCAAGTCAGAATCCCTGGGGCCGCAATCTATGAATACCTACCCACCGCCATTCGCAGCTTTATGCTGACTTATTTTTAAAAGAGGCCATCCATGGACGTTATACTATCTGGCGCACAGCTCTTGCTTGATTGGCAGGTCATCATTGCCCTATTCATCGGTTCGATTGGCGGCGTAATTATCGGCGCGATCCCAGGTGTAGGGGCGGCAGTTGCAATTGCGATTTTATTGCCAGCAACATTTGCCTTACCTCCGCTTGTTGGATTGACCATGCTCTTGGGCATCTATGGATCGTCCATGTATGGGGGTGCATTGCCTGCCGTGTTGATTAACACTCCAGGAACGGCTGTGAATGCCTTGACGACATACGACGGTTATCCAATGACGCAAAAAGGCCAAGCACGCCGCGCTGTGACCCTCGCATATTCAGCGTCATTTTTTGGCGGTGTATTCTCAATTATTGCACTTATTTTACTGTCACCCTTGTTGGCAAAAGTAGCCCCAATGTTCGGCTCAAGAGAGATCTTCCTAGCCGCCCTACTTGGTTTAATCCTTGTCGTGCTGGCGCATCGCGGTCAGATATTTGCAGCAGGCATGTTGGCATCCTTTGGCATCTTTTTGCAAACCGTCGGTTTAGAACCTGTCAATTACACACGCCGCTTTACCTTTGATCAAACGTGGTTAACGTCCGGCGTGGACTTAATCGTTGTCGTGCTGGGATTATTCGCACTTAGCCAAGCGTTTTTGTTGTTAATTGAACCTGATACCAGCCCCAAAATGAAACGCATGGACGGCTCTATGTTTGAGGGCCTAAAAGAGCTGTGGCTTTATAAACGCGTCGCGACAGTGTCCTCCGGTTTCGGTGTTTTGATGGGCATGATCCCGGGTGTTGGCGAATTCACTGCACAGTTCATGTCCTACACCTATGCACAGAAAACGTCCAAAACCCCTGAACTGTTCGGCAAGGGCGCCCCCGAAGGATTGATCGCATCCGAAGCCGCTAATAATGCCGTCCCCGCCGCAGCTATGATCCCACTGCTTGCCTTGGGGATACCTGGCGAAGCACTGACAGCCATGATGCTTTCTGTTTTTTACGTCCACAATGTAATCCCCGGGCCGCAACTATTCCAAGGTCAAATGGACTTTGTTATGGCTCTGTATCTTGCCCTACTCATCTTGAATGTCATTGTATTAGTCTTCCTTTTGTTCGCGACCAACCTTTTGACGCGCATCATCGAGGTTCCGACACGCATAATTGGTGTTACGATTTTATTGCTCAGCTTTGTGGGCGTTTATTCCTTGCGCAACTCGATCACTGACTGTGCTATTGCGGCCGCCTTTGGTGTTTTTGGCCTTGTCTTAAAACGACTCAATTTACCATTGGTGCCCATCATTCTTGGTATGGTGTTGGGTGGCATTATGGAAACCAAATTGCGTTCGTCTATGCCACGGGTGAAAACACCGTTGGATATGATTGATCGCCCAATCGCGATGATTATTTTCATCATGATTTTACTCGTTATCGCTGCGCACATTCGCACATTGGTAATTGAGTGGCGCAATCCACCACAAAAAACAGACAACGATATTCATCTTACACAGGCAGGCGAGCAATGATTTCCCAACAACAGATTGATGCGCTGCGTCATGCCCCGATCCCCACTGGAAAAAATATCATAAACGGAGTTTCTGTTGATGCAGTATCTGGTGCTCAGATACCTTCAATTTGCCCAGCAGACGGAACCGTTTTGGGGCAAATCGCTGCAAGTGATGGCGAAGATATCAATCGCGCTGTTACGGCCGCGCGCAATGCATTCGAAGATGGTCGTTGGTCTGGAATGGCCCCCACTGCACGGGGGGAAATCTTACAAACCATCGCAGACAAGATCGCTTCCGAAGCGCATTCCCTTGCGGTCCTTGGCGCGCGCGATAACGGCACCGAAATATCGATGGCAATCCGCGCAGAACCCATGAGCGCCGCTGGAACATTCCAGTATTACGGCGAATTGTGTAACAAACAGTACGGCCAAATCGCACCAACAGCACCAGGCACACTGGGTTTAATTCATCACGCACCGGTTGGCGTCGTCGGCGCTATTGTACCGTGGAATTTCCCAATGATGATCGGCGCATGGAAAATTGCGCCGGCTTTGGCCGCTGGCAACACAGTTGTTCTAAAACCCGCCGAAGTCGCTTCGCTTTCCTTGCTACGATTGGTTGAAATTTGCCATGAAGCAGGTTTGCCGGATGGCGTATTAAATGTGGTGACTGGGACTGGGCTGGACGCAGGCGCACCTTTGGGACAGCACATGGATGTCGATGTTTTAACGTTCACCGGATCAGGCGGTGTTGGGCGGCAATTGATGACGTACTCCGCGCAATCAAATCTGAAACGGGTTTATTTGGAATTGGGTGGAAAATCGCCAAATGTGATTTTTGCCGACGCAGGAGATTTAGACAAGGCAGCAGCCGTCGCCGTTGGCGGTATTTACCGCGACAGTGGACAGGTTTGCATCGCGGCATCTCGTTTATTGGTTGAACGTTCCATTCATTCAGAATTCACCGATAAGGTAGTGGCATTGGCTGAAAAAATTCAAATTGGTGATCCCCTTGATCTAAACACACAGGCCGGCGCAATTGCATCAAAAGCACAAATGACATCGATCTTGGCCGCATGCGAAACCGCAAAAACCCAAGGTGCTGAATTACGTATGGGCGGCGAACGTTTGAACAATGATGGGTTTTTCGTAGGGCCAACCTTGTTCGACAACGCACCACAAAACAGTGATTTGATCCAAAAGGAAATCTTTGGCCCCGTCCTTGCCGTTCAACCTTTCGATACCGAAGAAGAGGCCATAGCAATGGCAAACGGCACCTCTTACGGTCTGTCTGCGGGTGTTTTCACACGCGACATAAGTCGCGCTCATCGCATGATTGAATGCCTGCGCGCAGGTGTAGTACACGTGAATACCTATGGTGGCGCGGATGTGACTGTCCCACTTGGTGGCGTTGGCCAGTCAGGTAATGGGCACGACAAGTCACCACATGCAATGGACAAATTTCAAAACCTAAAAACGGCATGGATTAATTTGTGAATTTTAAGACACTAAAATGCGCAATCGGCGCAAGGAGATAGACATGGTAAAAACAATTCTGGTCATTGGCACTTATGATACCAAAGACGAAGAGCTGCATTATATCTGCGATACCATTCGCGCCCAAGGCGGCGCAGTCCTTTCTATGGATGTCAGTGTATTGGGCGATCCTTCAAAGCCCACAGATGTTTCCAAACACCAAGTCGCCACCGCAGGTGGTTCATCTATCCAGACAGCAATCGATAGCGGAGACGAAAATACAGCAATGCAAATCATGGCGCGGGGCGCGTCCGCTTTGACTGCCCAATTGTACGCAGATGGTAAGGTTGATGGAATGCTTGCACTGGGTGGAACGATGGGCACGGATTTAGCGCTAGATTGCGCACAATCGTTGCCTCTTGGCGTTCCAAAATATGTCGTTTCCACAGTTTCATTTTCCCCCATCATTCCAACAAACAGGTTGTCCCCCGACATCCAAATGATCCTCTGGGCTGGCGGGCTGTATGGGTTAAATTCAATCTGTAAATCATCGTTGTCACAAGCAGCGGGCGCAGTTTTAGGCGCTGCAAATGCCGTAGAAATGCCAACTGCAGAACGCCCGCTTATTGGCATGATGAGCCTTGGTTCTTCATGCTTAAAATACATGAAAATGCTACGTGACCCCTTGTTGGATCGTGGGTTTGACGTCGCCGTTTTCCACGCCACAGGAATGGGCGGAATGGCGTTCGAAGCACTTGCACGACAAGGACGGTTTGCCGCTGTAATGGATTTTGCCTTGCCCGAATTGGGTAACTTAATGGTTGGCTCATCAATCAACGCAGGCCCCGATCGTTTAACCAATGCAGGTGCCATGGCAATACCACAAATCGTTGCACCCGGCTGCACAGATTTGGTTGATTTTGTCGGCTGGCAAGACACGCCAGTTGCCTTTGCTGATCGCCCATTTCACGAACACAATCGATTGTTAAAATCATCAAGCCTTTCGGGCGATGAACGCCGCGCATTGGTCCGCGACATCACTTCTCGCCTTCAAGGTTCGAACGGTCCCGTGCATATACTTGTGCCAACACAAGGCATCGAAGAGTGGGACAAAGAGGGAGAGCCAGCCCATGATCCCGAAGGTCTTGCCGCAATGGTTGATGAATTCAAACAACTTGTCACAGACCCTATCGAACTCACTATGGTGGACTGTCACATCAATGATCAGGCATTCAGTGACGCCGCCTTGGCTGTGCTGGATGAATGGATTGCGAACGGTACACTAAAACTACCGGCTTAATATTCCTGCCGCATCTCTAATGCCAAAATCCCTTTGTCTCGTTTGGTTTGCATCCCAACGATGAAGAACACCATTTAATGAAGCCTGAACCCAAGTTCGGCTACCCGAAGCCCTGTGTGAAATTCCTTGCATAAAATTTACTTTAGTGCTTTTTTCAACCTAAAGTAGCTTCAAGTAATTTTGAAATTATACTTAAACATAAACTTAACAGAGGCTTTTCATTGCTAAAACTCAAACAATTTCGCATTTCTCAAAAATTTTCCCCAAAAAATATTATATTTTTGTCAAAATATTTATGTGAAAAACAATCATAAATTGCATCAAAACCCCAAATAAAGGCACCAATTAACCGACATAATTTTCAAAGGAAAACAATATGACCGAAGTATCACGTCGCGGGTTTTTAGCTCGCTCAGGCAGTATCTTGGCTGTTGGCACAGCAGCCACCGCACTCAATTCCAACAATGCGACAGCTGGAACACAAACTACAAACCCACAGGGGCCACAAAAAAATTATACATTGNCCGCGCAATGGGTTGAAGGAAAAATGGATGGTACACCTGTCAAATTACGCGCATGGAACGGCATTGTTCCGGGTCCGATGATGGTTGCGAACCCCGGTGACACACTGAATGTGGAAATTGTGAATGACCTAACACCATATGATTCATCGCAGTGGAAAGGGGATCACAACGTGCCGCACGATTTAAATTCAACCAACCTGCACGTCCACGGATTGGAAGTAACGCCGCATCTGTTTGAACCACTGGGCACCGCTGATCCACACGCCCCAATGATTTCCATCCCACCAGAGGGCGGGTCAAAAAGTTACAGTTTTGATATACCCATCGATCAACCACCTGGCCTGTTTTGGTACCACCCTCATAAACATGGCTCTACCGCAGTACAGGCCGTGAGCGGCATGGCGGGTGGAATTTTGATCAAAGGTAATATTGACGAAGTTCCTGAAATCGCCGCAGCTACTGACAATATCATGGTCGTCCAAGACATCGGATTATTCCTTACGGATAATCCCGAAAAAGACGGCGCAGGCACTTATATCTATGAACCAAAACAAAACGCGATTTGGCAAACATTTGACAGCAACGTTACGATCGATGGCGAAGTTCAAAAAGATCTAAATGGCGGGTTCACGACGGGTGATTACCCAATTCGCTATTTCCTTATGAACGGCACACCGTTTTTTAAAGAAGTTCATAATCCAAAAAAACAAAACGCGCCGATTGGCACACAATTGGACGTTCCAACCTATACCTTCGCTCAAGGCGAAGTCGCGCGTTTTCGCATGTTGAACGCCAACTCTGACGATGTCATGCCAATTTACTTACAGGGCCACGACTTGCATTTGATCGGAATGGACGGTGTTAACTTACCTAAACTGCGTACGATCCCTGCCCTATCTTCGCCGACGCCTGTGGAAAGCACCGAATATCAACTGTTATTAGCACCCGCAAACCGCACAGAGTTTTTGATAAAGGCGAATGCAAAGCCCGGTACATATGAGTTGCGCCAATCACCACAAGAGCTTCAATTCCTTATCAGTGAAGGCCGCTTATTGGCAAAAATTGTCATCACAGAAGACGTCAAAGACATGGCATTACCGGCTGAATTGCCAATTCAAACTCGCCACTTCCCTCTAATCCCTGATGAAGAGGTTGTGAAAACACGTATCATTGAATTTGGTATGCAATTCCCAGGTCAGGCAAATCCAACTGTCGGCATTGATTTCTTCATTAACAACCAACTTTACGAGGAACTAAGTGTCGCCAATACTGTGATCCTTGATACAGCCGAGGATTGGGTCATTAAATCTCCGCCCCATCCAACGACAAATGTGAACGGGCACGCAATGCATCACTTCGATAACACCGAAGGGCATCCATTCCACATCCACGTCAACTCATTTGAAATCATCGCCACTGCCGATGTTGGGCCTGACGGTGTGGCGACCAATGAAATACGCTACACGCCTGATGAAATCCTGATCCAAGATACCGTTTGGGTGCCAATGGGGAAACAAATCACCATCCGTCAAAAATACAAACAATGGACAGGCAAAGCAGTTTATCATTGCCACATCCTGCCTCATGAAGACACGGGAATGATGCAAAACCTGTTGATCCTCGATTCCAAACTAAAACCAGGACATGGACAAACGAAGTAGCGATAATACTATAACAACATCACTGTCCCCATGCATTTGTACTATGCATGGGGACAGCCAAAACATCCGCAATTCTTCCAATTGCAAGACTGCATGTCAGCTTTGTCCATTATCTGGTTTATCCTGTGTTTTTGCATGCTAGGGTAATTGAAAACATGACAAAGGATAGTGACATGATTATCGGTTTTATTGGGCTAGGAAATATGGGTGCGCCGATGGCCACCAATTTGGCATCCGCTGGCCACGACGTTATTGGCTTTGATGTGGCAGGTACAACGGCGGACGGTGCCCGCATGGTTGATACCGCAGAACAAGCTGTGCAAACAGCAGATGCTGTTATCACGATGTTACCCAATGGTGCAATTTTACGTGCTGTCGCCGACGAAATCTTACCTAAAATGAAATTAGGTGCCGTGCACATTGATTGTTCAACTGTCGACGTAGAAAGTGCGCGCGCCGCCGCCGCCAAAGCCGAAACATTGGGTGTCCTTTCTGTGGATGCACCTGTATCCGGCGGGACAGGTGGCGCCACGAATGGCACACTGACATTCATGGCCGGCGGTTCCGATCAAGCCTTCGCCCTAGCCGCACCACTATTTGACATCATGGGCCAAAAGGCAGTGCATTGCGGCGCATCGGGCGCTGGCCAAGCTGCGAAGATTTGTAACAACATGATCTTAGGCATCACAATGATTGGCACATGCGAAGCTTTTGCATTGGCTGATAAATTGGGTCTTGATCGCCAAAAAATGTTCGACGTGGTCAGCACTTCATCGGGCTATTCATGGACAATGAATGCATACTGTCCAGCCCCAGGCGTTGGCCCAACCAGCCCCGCCGACAACGACTATCGACCAGGCTTTGCGGCTGAATTGATGTTGAAAGATTTACGCCTGTCGCAACAGGCTGCACAGGCAAGCGATGCCGCGACCCCACTGGGCCAAGCAGCAACAGCACTGTACGAAACATTTGTCGAAGCAGAAGATGGCATGGGGCAGGACTTTTCTGCAATGTTGCCACGGTTTGAAAAACTAGGGAGGAATGGTTAATGCCAAAGACGTTAAATATCACGCGCGAGGGCGGTGTTCTAAAGGTCGAAATCAATCGCCCAAAGCAAATGAATGCATTGAATTCGGATGTACTAACCGACTTCATGGAACATGTGGTGTCGTTGGACGATGATCCAACCCTGTCCGCCATCGTTGTAACCGGCAATGAAAAAGCGTTTGCCGCAGGCGCAGACATCAAAGAGATGTCAGACAAGACTGCGGAGCAAATGCGGGCTGATCGGTATTTTGCTGATTGGGAGGTTTTCGCCAATATGAAGACACCCAAAATTGCTGCTGTGAACGGTTACGCATTGGGTGGTGGTTGCGAATTGGCGATGATGGCTGATTTCATCGTCGCGGGCGAAAGTGCGCAATTTGGACAGCCTGAAATTAAGCTGGGCGTCATTGCTGGCATTGGTGGAACGCAACGCATGACGAAATTGATTGGACGAGCCAAGTCGATGGATATGCATTTGACTGGTCGCATGATGGATGCGAACGAGGCGCTTGCTAGTGGCTTGATTGCGCGTGTTTTTCCCGATGATGAGCTGGTTGATCAGGCCATGAAAATCGCGTCCACAATTGCGCGTTATTCCAAACCTGCGTTGAGCATGGCGATTGATGCCGTTCACAAGGCAGATGATTTACCACTTGCTGATGGGTTGGCATATGAACGCGATCAGTTTTACAATCTGTTCGACACCAATGACCAAAAAGAGGGCATGACCGCATTCGTAGAGAAACGCAAAGCGGTGTTTACGGGGACGTAATTAGCGGCGTGAACCACGATGCACAACCTGTACACAAGGCGGACACAGGTTGTGCACCGTTCCGCTCATTGAATTCTATGGATTTTGCATGCAGTTCTGGGTAATTTTGGGATTGCGCATGTGTCCGCTGTGGGGGCAAAGCCGCCACTTTTCAAAATATGGCATTTTGCAGTAGGGGCGGAAAGCGGACGTTGCCCCATTAGCAATCTATTCGATGTCTCAATATAACGAAGGTCCGCTTTGGGCCAAACTTATTCATTACGTTTATGAAACCATTGGCTACTTCCCAGCGTACTAGAAATGGATATCGTGATAGGATTCAAATATTAATTTGGAATTAAGTGAATTTTCGAAATAACTTCGTCTGATCAAACATATCTTCAAGCTCTTCCATACGGTCCTTTGTGTCGCCCCAATTTAGGTTTTGAACAGATGCGATCATTGTTTCGACTAACAAGAGCGTTGTTGCCGCTGAATCCCATGCGGAGGGGACCACAATTCGGTTGCTCAAACTGATATCTGCCAAATGATGGACGGGTGAACGCCATTGATCTGTAAACAATATCACCTTCGCGCCCTTTTTATGGGCGATCTCGGCCAGCTTTAGCGTGTTATTTTCATACCGGCGCATATCAAAAATGACAAAAACATCATTCGGCTTCACGTCCAACAAATAATGAGGCCATGCATTTGATGTTGATTGTATGTGTGTGATTTCGGGGCGAATAGCCTGCATGTGCAAAAATAAATACTCTGCGAGTGTATGCGTAATACGGCCCCCCACAATATAGAGATGGTGGTTTGTATCAGCCACCATTTCGCACGCTCGATCAAACAGATCTGGTTCAATCTGACCGAGCGTGTGTTTAATGTTATCAATTACGGCATCTGTAAACCTGTTCAAAATATGTTCCGACGGTGCTCCCTCGGCCCATGTGTCATGCTTGGCGATTGGGTTCTTCACTTTCGCTTTCAACTCTTCACGTAACTCAGATTGAAACTCAGGATACCCTTTAAAACCAAGCTTTTGAACCATCCGAGCAACTGTTGGCACTGATACCTTAGCATCCTTTGCCAAGGAAGAGAGTGGGCCAAGCCCCGAGGCTGGATAATTTTCCAAGATTGAGTGCGCTAATTGGCGTTCTGCGCGCGTCAATTCATCCAGCGCCTCTTGTATCCGGTCCGAAATTGTAAGCGTTGTATTTGTCATCGCGCGTCCTCATTTTGATTGAAAATATAACAAGCTAATATCACTTGTTATATTTTTTACAGAATTCTGTTGACAGAATCCACCTTTTGCAAGCACCATATACCAACGGAGACAAAAATGACGTCAGAGCACACAAATATTTTTGAAGGCACATCACAGGTTGTGAACCCCGATGGATCATCATCCGTTCTACTGGTCTGTGAACATGCGAACCATTTTATTCCTGATGCCTTCAAAAACCTTGGTTTGTCACCTGACAATCTAGAAAGCCATGTCGCTTGGGATCCAGGCGCGGATGCGCTTGCGCAAAACCTGTCCCGCGCAATGGATGCGGTACTAGTACGGGGCGTTGTTTCTCGCCTAGTTTATGATTGCAATCGCCCTCCTTCGGCATCAGATGCAATGCCTGAACGTAGTGAAGTTATAGATATTCCTGGAAATCGTAATTTAAGCGCCACAGAAAAAGAGGCGCGTGTTCAAAACTATTATGAACCCTTTCGTGCGACGCTTGCTGACTTGATCGCCCAAACCGAAACTCCGATCATTGTGACGATCCACAGCTTCACACCCATCTACCACAGCGAACGAAGACATGTGGAAATTGGCATCCTGCACGACGAGGATACGCGCTTGGCTGATGCAATGTTGATCAATGCAGCAGATCACACAAAAAGCGTCGTTGAGCGTAACCAGCCCTACGGGCCAGATCATGGTGTAACACATACATTGACAGAGCATGCCGTTCCTTACGGGCATCTGAATGTGATGCTAGAAATCCGAAATGATCTGATAGCAACGGAAGATCAACAACAGGTAATGGCAACGATGATCACGGCATGGTTGGTCGATGCATGTAGGCAAATCAACGCCAAAGGAAACGTCCAATGCGTGGCTTGATGTACAGATATATACACATTGTTGACGGCTCTAATCGTTACGTCGGACGGATCATAATGTACGGGATCTTCGCCTTGATGGCTGTCCTGCTATGGTCATCTGTCAGTAAAACCTTTTTCGTACCCTCATTGTGGACCCTTGAAATGGCGCAGTTCATAATGGTTGCCTATTACATTCTTGGTGGCCCGTACTCCATTCAACTTGGCTCAAATGTCCGCATGGATTTACTTTATGGCGAATGGTCTCTTCGCAAGAAGGCGTGGTTCGATTTCGTCACCGTACTTTTCTTAATTTTTTACCTGTGCGTGATGTTGTATGGCGGGGTCAGCTCGACCGCGTATTCACTTGGATATTGGGGCACCGAACCATTTTCATTCTTTGGCGGTTTGGTCATTGGATCAGAAGAGGTCGGGCGTATGGAACGATCTCCAACGGCGTGGCGTCCTTATATCTGGCCAATTAAATCAATCATGGTTCTCGGACTGTTCCTGATGCTTTTACAATGTATTTCAGAACTGTTCAAAGACGTGCTGCGGCTTAAAGGCGAGGTGATTTGATGTCATACGAAATGATTGCCACACTAATGTTTTCATCAATGATGTTGATGCTGTTAACGGGTCAACGGGTGTTCGGTGCAATTGGATTTATTGCCGTTGTTGCCGCGTTATTGCTTTGGGGGGACAAAGGCGGTTTTGATATTGGCTTTTCAGCGGCGATGAAACTGATGAAGTGGTATCCGCTTATGACACTGCCCATGTTCATTTTCATGGGTTACGTTTTATCTGAATCCAAAATCGCTGATGATCTCTATAAAATGTTCCACGTATGGATGGGAGGCCTTCGCGGAGGCTTGGCGATCGGTACAATCGGTTTGATGGTGCTGATATCTGCCATGAACGGGCTTTCTGTTGCGGGTATGGCCATTGGGTCGACAATCGCCCTGCCTGAACTGTTAAAACGTGGATATGATAAACGTATGGTGACCGGTGTTATTCAGGCTGGGTCATCGCTTGGTATCCTTGTGCCACCATCCGTTGTGTTGGTTCTGTATGCAATGATCGCACGCCAACCCGTTGGGCAGCTTTGGTTGGCAGGTGTGGTTCCAGGATTAATGATGGCAACAATGTTCGTCATTTATATCATTGTTAGATGCCGAATAAACCCGGTATTGGGACCTGTGCTACCGGCAAACGAACGCGACATTCCACGTGCAGAAAAGATGCGCTTGCTACGTGCCGGACTCCTACCGATTATAATTTTTGCAACGATGATGATTCCGTTTGTGAACGGTTGGACATCACTGGTTGAAAGTTCGGCAATCGGTGCAATGGCTGCATTCATCGCTGCTGTCCTTAAGGGACGCATGACCAAGGTCGTGTTTGAAAACTCTGTTCGCAACACACTTGGTATCACCTGTATGTTTATGTGGATCATCCTCGCAGCTTTGGCATTTGGCGCGGTATTCGATGGTCTCGGCGCAGTGAAAGCAATCGAGAGTGTATTTACGGACAAACTGAACCTCAGTCCTTGGACGATCCTGATCCTCATGCAGCTCAGCTTTATCCTGATGGGGACGTTTCTGGATGACACAGCAATGCTGGTAATTGTTGCACCATTATACGTGCCGCTGGTAGGCGAGTTGGGTTTCGATCTGATTTGGTATGGAATTCTATACACAATCACAACACAGATTGCCTATATGACCCCGCCGTTTGGCTACAATTTGTTCCTAATGCGAGCCATGGCTCCGCCCGAAGTTTCTTTACGCGATATCTACGCCTCTATTACGCCGTTTGTTTTGTTGATGGTACTGGCTTTGACCCTAGTCATGGCTTTCCCCGGCATTGCAACCTGGCTTCCCGATTACGTTTACAACAAACCATGAATTAATCAGTATTAACATCAACCCAACTAAGGAGAATATCATGACGACAAGACGTAAGTTTATTCAAAGTGCAGCACTTGCTGCACCAGCAGCGGCACTGGCCGCTCCCGCAGTTGCGCAAACGACAATCAAATGGCGCATGCAGACCTATGCAGGCGCATCACTCGCGGCCGAGGTAATTGTTCCAGCGGTTGAAATGTTTAACAAGATCGCTGGCGATCGCATGCAGATCGAGTTGTTCTTTGCCGACCAAATCGTTCCGACGGGCGAACTGTTCCAAGCAATGCAACGCGGTACAATCGACGCGGTGCAATCCGATGACGACTCTATGGCATCGCCAACAGATGTGACTGTCTTTGGCGGTTACTTCCCATTCGGATCGCGCTATTCTTTGGACGTACCAGTCTTGTTCAACCAATACGGTTTGAATGAAATATGGGATGAAGAATATTCCAAAGTTGGTGTGAAACACATCTCTGCTGGTGCTTGGGATCCTTGCCACTTTGCGACCAAAGACCCAATTAACAGCCTTGCCGATCTAAAAGGTAAAAAAATCTTTACGTTCCCAACAGCGGGCCGTTTCCTAAGCCAGTTTGGTGTGGTTCCGGTGAACCTTCCTTGGGAAGACATCGAAGTTGCACTTCAAACTGGTGAACTTGACGGGGTCGCATGGTCAGGCATCACGGAAGATTACACAGTTGGTTGGGCCGACGTAACCAATTACTTCCTGACCAACAACATCTCTGGTGCTTGGGCAGGATCGTTCTTTGCAAATATGGATCGTTGGAACGAATTGCCTGAAGATCTTCAAACTTTATTCCGAGTATGTTGTGATCAATCACACTACTACCGTCAGTGGTGGTACTGGGGGGGTGAGGCGAAATTGCGCGTTGAGGGAACAAAGATGAAATTGACATCTATCCCAGATGAAGAATGGGCAACTGTCGAAGCAGCAGCTCAAGATTTCTGGGAAGAGATCGCAGCCGAGTCGGATGTTAAGCGTCGCGTCGTTGATATTTTCAAAAAATACAACGCTGATATGGTTAAAGCAGGTCGTCCTTACCGTTACGGATAATCAAATCACGGGGCACTAAAACGGTGCCCCGTTATCAATTTTAAAAGTGGATACAATATGTCCGGAAACCTGAGTTTTGATGACTTAAAATCTCGCGTGAGCGAGGGGGCGATTGATACTGTTCTCGCTTGTCTCGTGGATATGCAGGGTCGCCTGATGGGCAAACGCTTGGTTGCACAGTTCTTTATTGAGAGCGGATGGGAAGAGACCCATTGCTGTAATTATTTGCTGGCTACTGATCTAGAGATGGCCACGCCGGATGGCTATGCATCTACATCATGGGAAAGCGGTTATGGCGATTACGTCATGAAACCTGATTTGGACACGATCCGATTGGCGCCATGGCAAGACGGTTGCGCGCTCGTTCTATGTGATGTTCTAGATCATCACACGCATAAAGAAGTCCCCTTTTCGCCACGTGCGATGCTCAAGACGCAGATTACACGGCTAGAGGAAAAAGGGTTTTCACCAGTTACAGCCACGGAGTTGGAGTTTTTCTTGTTTCAAGGCACGCATGATGAAATTCACGCGAATGGTTTCCGCGATTTAAAACCAATTTCGAACTACAATGAAGACTATCACATCTTCCAAACGTCCAAGGAAGAGTATGTGATGCGTCCGGTGCGCAATACGCTTCTCGCGATGGGCATTCCAGTTGAGGGATCAAAGGGTGAGGCAGAGGCCGGCCAAGAAGAAGTGAACATAAAATACGCCGATGCGATGTCGACGGCGGATCATCACACACTGGCAAAACATGCGATCAAAGAGGTTGCGCATCAACACGGCGTAGCGGCGTCATTTTTACCAAAATGGCATAAAGATCGGGTGGGCAGTGCATCACATATTCACCAATCTCTCTGGCAGGATGGCGCGAATGCATTTTTTGATTCAGATCGTGATATTGGCAAATCCAAGTTGATGGATCACTATATCGCAGGCCTTATGAAATACGCTGCTGATTACACCTATTTTGTCGCACCTTATGTGAATAGCTACAAGCGCTTTGCCAGAGGTTCCTTTGCTCCGACACAGGTGGTTTGGTCGGTTGATAACCGAACAGCAGCTTATCGTCTGTGTGGTGCAAATAGCAAAGCAATCCGGATCGAAGTGCGCACACCAGGGGCGGATATGAACCCTTATTTGGCACAGGCAGCAATTATTGCAGCGGGCCTAAAGGGTATTGAAGAAAAACTGGAATTGGTCGAACCGTTCAAAGGCGATGCCTATTCTGATGATCAAAAAAATCACATCCCTCGGACTTTGCGTGACGCACGTGATGCATTGGTTGCATCAGACATGCTTCGTGATGCTTTTGGTGATGAAGTCATGGCGCATTATGCGCGCGCCGCAGAAGTGGAAATCGAAGAATTTGACCAAGTCGTGACCGATTGGGAAATCGCACGCGGATTTGAAAGAGCTTAACTATGACTATCACATGTATATCCCCCATCGATGGCTCCGTTTATGCAGAGCGCTCATCATTATCACGCAGCGTTGCGGATGCCGCGGTAATCCGTGCGAATGCAGCTCAAGTTGAATGGGCTGCACGCCCGTTACAAGAGCGCATTGAATTGGTTCAGGCAGGCGTTGCCGCCATTGGTGCAATGAATGATGAAATTGTTCCAGAAATCGCATGGCAAATGGGACGACCCGTTCGCTATGGCGGTGAATTTGGTGGCTTTAATGAACGCGCAAGCTATATGGCTGATATCGCAGTTGATGCCTTGGCGCCGATTGAAATTGAAAACAGCGATGCGTTCAATCGGATTATTAAACGAGTTCCACATGGACTTGTACTCATCGTTGCGCCTTGGAATTATCCTTATATGACGGCAATTAATACTGTTGCTCCTGCATTGATTACAGGGAATGCCGTGATGTTAAAACATGCTTCGCAAACACCTCTTGTTGGTGAACGTTTGGCAGCGGCATTTCATTCCGTTGGTATTCCAGAAGATGTGTTTCAAAATGTGTTTTTGGATCACGCGACGACATCGGATTTAATTTCTGACCGTGCCTTTGGGTTTGTGAATTTCACAGGCTCTGTTGGTGGCGGTAAAGCCATGGAAAAAGCGGCGGCAGGTACATTCACTGGTATCGGGTTAGAACTGGGTGGCAAAGACCCCGGCTATGTTATGGAGGATGCCAATTTGGATGCGGCCGTTGATACTTTGATCGATGGTGCGATGTTCAACTCAGGTCAATGTTGTTGCGGGATTGAGCGCATTTACGTGATCGAGAGCCTGTTTGACAGCTTCGTCCAAAAGGCAGTGGCCATCGTAAACCAATACAAGTTAGGCAATCCGCTAGACACTGAAACAACCCTTGGCCCAATGGCCAATGTCCGTTTTGCCAACGAGGTGCGCGCACAAACACAAGAAGCGATCGCTGATGGTGCAACTGCACATATCGATCCCGCCTTGTTCCCAATGGATGGCAACGCATATTTGATGCCACAAATCCTCACAGACGTAACCCACGACATGCGTGTAATGCGCGAAGAGAGCTTTGGGCCAGTCGTTGGTATCATGTCCGTGAAAGATGACGCCGAAGCAATTCGTTTGATGAACGACAGTGACTTTGGTCTGACAGCATCGCTGTGGACCCAAGACGACGAGCGTGCCATGAAAATTGCCGATCAGATCGAAACGGGTACAGTATTCATGAACCGCGCTGATTACCTGGATCCTGCATTGTGCTGGACGGGTTGCAAAGATACGGGTCGCGGTGGCGGGCTTTCTGTCATTGGCTATCACAACCTTACACGTCCAAAATCTTACCACTTTAAGAAGGCTTAATTAGATGTCCCCAACTGCAAACTGGTCATACCCCACCGCAATTCGTTTTGGCGCTGGTCGAATTTCTGAAATAGCTGACGCCTGCAATGTTGCTGGTATCAAAAACCCATTGCTGATCACGGACCGTGGTTTGGCAAAAATGGAAATCACCACCAAGACGCTGGATTTACTAGAGGCCGCTGGCCTTGGCCGCGCAATCTTTGCCGATGTTGATCCAAACCCAAACGAAAAGAATGCTGAGGCGGGTGTTGCGGCATACAATGCGGGTGGCCATGATGGCGTCATCGCCTTTGGCGGGGGATCTGGTTTAGATCTTGGTAAATTGGTTGCATTCTGGGCTGGTCAAACACGCCCATTATGGGATTTTGAAGATGTTGGTGATTGGTGGACACGTGCAGACGCTGATGCAATCGCACCCATCGTTGCTGTGCCAACAACTGCGGGAACAGGCTCCGAAGTTGGCCGTGCTTCTGTCATCACGAACTCTGTCACTCAAGAGAAGAAGATTATTTTCCATCCTAAATTCCTCCCAACAGTAGTGATTTGTGATCCAGAGCTGACGGTTGGTATGCCAAACTTCATTACTGCGGGTACTGGACTTGACGCATTTGCGCATTGTGTTGAGGCATTCTGTTCCCCACATTATCACCCAATGTCACAAGGTATGGCATTAGAAGGCATGCGCTTGGTCAAAGAATATCTTCCACGTGCTTATGCAGATGGCACCGACATTGAAGCACGCGCGCATATGATGTCTGCAGCGATCATGGGTGCGACTGCGTTCCAAAAAGGTCTTGGCGCCATCCATGCACTGTCGCATCCGATTGGAGCAATGTATCACACGCACCACGGCACAACGAACGCCGTTTGCATGCCTGCCGTTCTACAGTTCAACAAACCAGCTATCAAAGATGTGTTTGAAGAGGCATCAAACTATCTAGGTATCGAAGGTGGTTTTGACGGTTTCTGTGCCTATGTCGACGAATTAAATGCCTCTTTGGGGATTCCCAAAACGTTAACAGAACTCGGTATTGAAAACCCAAACATTGATCGTATCGTTTCTGGCGCTTTGAACGATCCTAGCACAGGGGGTAACCCGATAGAGATGACGAATCAAAACACACGCGATCTACTGCTGAATATTATTTAGAGTTACAAAGTTGCTCTCTGCTGAATAAATGTGAATGGGGCTTTATCCACACAACGGACATTGAGATTTATGTAGCCATTTGGCTTGTCTAAGGTCAGCTATGGGCCGTTTGTGTCAAATCTTACAAAATTCGAATTGGTAATAAGGGCTAAAAGCGGACATTTACCATGTTTGAAAAGTATAGCTTGGGCTTGGCATAATTATTTTAATTATCGGAAACCAGTAAACCCGAGGCAATGTTCCGACACGCATTGGTTTGGTGACAACTCACCTCCAATGCAAAACACGGGCCGTGTGGCCCGTGTTTTTAATCTTTATTTATTCATGCGGTTTTCGATGAGTTCTTCAACAACTTCTGGCTCTGCCAATGTTGAAATATCGCCCAATGCGCCGTAGTCGTTTTCAGCAACCTTGCGCAGAATGCGGCGCATGATTTTACCTGAACGTGTTTTTGGCAAACCAGGTGCCCACTGAATGAAATCTGGGCTGGCAATTGGGCCGATTTGTGTACGGACCCAGCCGCGCAGTTCCGTGCGCAATTCGTCCGTATATTCCACACCAGCGTTCAGGGTGACGTAGCAATAGATGCCTTGGCCCTTCACTTCGTGTGGGTAACCAACAACAGCCGCTTCGGCGACGTTTTTATGTGCAACCAGTGCGCTTTCGATTTCGGCGGTGCCCATGCGGTGACCTGAAACATTCAGAACGTCATCAACACGACCCGTGATCCAGTAATAACCGTCTTCGTCACGTTTACAGCCATCTTCGGTGAAGTAGTAACCTTTGTACGCTGCAAAATACGTTTTCACGAAACGTTCGTGATCGCCGTAGACCGTGCGCATTTGGCTGGGCCAGCTTTCTTTGATTGCCAACACGCCTTCGCATGCGCCTTCCATTTCGACGCCAGTTTGTGGGTCCAAAATAACAGGTTGCACGCCAAAGAATGGTTTCGTTGCTGAACCGGGTTTGGTTGCCGTTGCACCCGGAAGTGGGGTCATCATGTGACCACCCGTTTCCGTTTGCCACCATGTATCAACGATTGGCACTTTACCTTTGCCGACAACTTCGTTGTACCATTTCCATGCTTCTGGATTGATCGGTTCGCCAACGGAACCCAATACGCGCAGGTCTGACAAATCGTGTTTCGTGACCAATTCATCACCCAAGCCCATCAAGGCGCGAAGCGCAGTTGGAGCAGTGTAGAATTGGTTCACTTTGTGCTTTTCACACACAGCCCAGAAACGTGATGCGTCAGGGTATGTTGGTGTGCCTTCAAACATCAATGTTGTCGCACCGTTGGCCAATGGGCCATATACGATGTAACTGTGGCCCGTGATCCAGCCAACATCGGCAGTACACCAGTAAACGTCACCATCATGATAATCGAACGTGTATTGGTGCGTCATTGATGCGTAAACCAAGTACCCGCCAGAAGTGTGGACAACACCCTTTGGCTTGCCTGTTGAGCCCGATGTGTACAGGATGAACAACGGATCTTCTGCGTTCATTTTTTCAGGTGGGCAATCGTTTGATGCGGCTGATACCAATGTATCATAATCCAGATCGCGGCCCTCTTTGTATGGTGTACCGTGGCCAGTGCGCGCAACAACCAGTGTTTGTACGTCGCCACAGATTTCCAACGCAGCATCTACGTTTTTCTTCAATGGGATGTTTTTACCGCCACGTGGGCCTTCGTCTGCGGTGACAACTAATGCTGCCTTACAATCCGCAATACGTGATGCCAATGCGTCTGGTGAAAAGCCACCAAATACGATGGAATGGATCGCGCCGATACGTGCACATGCCAACATGGCATAGGCTGCTTCTGGGATCATTGGCATGTACAGAACGACGCGGTCGCCTTTTTTCACGCCCAATGATTTATAGACATTTGCCAAACGTGACACGTGATCGTGCAGTTGGTTATATGTGATGTGTTTGTCGACTGTTGGATCATCAGATTCCCAGATGATCGCTGTTTGATCGCCGCGCGTTGGCAGGTGACGGTCAACGCAGTTTGCACAAACGTTTAATTCACCATCTTCGTACCATTTAATGGAGACGTCAGGATGTGAAAATGTGGTGTTTTTAACCTTGGTGAAAGGTGTCATCCAATCGATGCGCTTGCCGTGTTCGCCCCAAAATGCATCAGGGTCTTCTACAGATGCTGCATACATTGCATCGTATTTATCTTTGTCGGCGTGTGCTTTTGCGGCAACTTCGGCAGAGGGTGGAAAAAGATTATCGCTCATAAGGTTCCCCTAAGTAAAGTAATTAAGGCCAGCAGTGCTGGCCTTTATGTTTTCTTGATTTGACTAGATGGCCAAGTATTCGTGGCGAAGTTTTTCGTTATCTAAAACCTCTTTAGCAGTGCCATCGAAAACGACCCCACCTGTGTCCAAAATAACGGCACGATCAGCCAGCTTCAAAGCCGCAACCGCGTTTTGTTCCACGATGATCGTCGTAATACCTTGCTCACGGATCAGGCGCAGTGTCTTTTCAATTTCTTGAACGATCACTGGTGCCAGACCTTCATAAGGTTCATCCAACAACAACAATTTAATGTCACGTGCCAAGGCACGACCAATTGCCAACATTTGCTGCTCACCACCAGAAAGCGTTGTGCCCTCTTGCTTGCGACGTTCACCCAAACGTGGGAACAATTCGTAGATGCGCTCGATTGACCAGCCAATTGGCTTTTCGATTTGTGCCAATTGAAGGTTCTCTTCCACGGTCAAGCCTTGGATGATTGAACGATCTTCAGGTACCAATGCAACGCCCGCTTGGGCTGCTTGCCATGATTTCATGTCGTGCAATGGTTGGTGATCCAACCAAATTTCGCCCTTATGAATTGCAGGATCATCCATGCGTGCAATAGCACGTAAGGTCGATGTTTTACCTGCACCATTACGGCCAAGAAGGGCCAAGATTTCACCCTCGTGCACGTTTAGGGAAATACCCTGAACGATATAGCTTTCGCCATAGTATGCGTGAATGTCATGCGCCGAAAAGTATACTGGCTTTGACGGTTCTGCGTTGTCTGCTGTGTTTGTCATTTTAACTGTGCCCTATACTTGTGCTTCGCCAAGGTAAGCTTCTTTTACCTTTGGGTGGCCTTTAATGTTTTCTGGCAGGTCTTCCACAATTACTGTGCCCTGCGCCAAAACAGATATACGTTGAGCCAGTGAAAACACCACGCCCATATCGTGTTCGATGATGGCCATTGTGATCTTCAGTTTTTCTTGAATGCTTTTCAACAATTCAATCGTACTTTCCGTATCGGCACGCGCCATACCCGCAGTTGGCTCATCCAACAACAACAGCTTTGGACTTTGTGACAAACACATTGCCATTTCAAGGCGGCGTTTATCACCACGTGACATTGACGATGCCAACATATCGCGTTTGTCGATCAAATCAACATCCACCAACATCTGTTCCGCCTTCTCTGCCATGTCTTTGTTGTCAGATACACGACCCAATGCATTCAAAGTGAACGCACCATCGCGTTTGGCAAAACAAGGGATCAATGTGTTTTCCCAAACAGAAAGCTCCGAAAAGATTTCAGGTGTTTGGAAAACGCGACTTACGCCCATTTGGTTGATTTCGAATGGTTTAACACCCAACAATGACTGACCATCAAACATGACAGTGCCCGTATCAGGAACCAATTTACCAACAAAGCAGTTCAGAAGAGTTGATTTACCGGCCCCATTAGGGCCGATGATTGCGTGAATTGTACCTTCTTCGATCTCTAGGTTGACGTTTTGCAACGCCTTTAGACCACCAAAGCTTTTATTTACATTTTGGACTTCAAGAATTCCCATCGGTCGCTCCTATTCTGCAGGTGTTGCTGCGGCGTTGGATGAATTGTCATCCCCACCTTTGCGGCGTTTCCACCAGTTACCAATACGATTTGAACCTTCCATCAAGCCACCTGGCAAGAAGATAACAATCGCCATGAACAATAGACCCAATGTTAGGTGCCAACCTTTGCCTGTAAACAGGTGCAGAACCCAAACGATCACGTTTTCCAAGCCATCTGGCATCCAGCTAAACCAGCCGTGCAAAACAGTTTCGTTGATCTTAGAGAAAATGTTCTCGAAGTACTTAATAAAGCCAGCGCCCAATACTGGACCCAACAATGTACCGGTACCGCCAAGGATCGTCATCAAAACGATTTCACCAGAAGCAGTCCACTGCATACGTTCCGCACCAGCCAATGGATCCATAGAAGCCATCAAGCCACCCGCAAGACCAGCATACATGCCAGAGAT
>JGI20152J14361_10000186_pt1 | contig 48959 bp, 39 predicted proteins | sample COG_02_FD_14361 | JGI IMG/M metagenome (IMG submission 14361)
CGCCTGGGCCAGTAGCAATTGAATTTGATCCGTTACCAACAGGGCAGGCTGGTCTAATAGATGGGCGTCGGTAAGGCCGTGTATCGTCTCGATCAAGGCACAGAGCGTCTCGAGCGAGTCGGCAGTGCAGGGGTGGAAATCGGCGCCACTGTGCCATTCGGTCAGCAGCAGTTGATGCGATGCCCAAGCGACCACCGGCGCCCAAGGCTGTCCCTTTACATGCGCTAAAATATCCAGTTCGCGTTGTCGATTGATACCCAGCCGGTGACCCTGCGGATTATTGATCCGCAATGCCCAGCTGCTTTCCGGTGTGGTCAGTCGGTAAACCGCATTGGTCAGGCCGCTCGGGACACGACGTACCTGAACATTGTCGCCAATGATATCGCGCAGAATCGGCAGCGCTTGATGTAATTGCATATTTCGCTTTTGACTGGCCGTAAAAATCAGTAGACTATGCCTCGTTCTTGCCGGGGTGCCAAGCAATTGAATTGCTTGGCTGAGAAAAACCCGTTGAACCTGAACCAGTTTGTACTGGCGTAGGGAGCAAAGAAGTCTTTTGTTTTGGTTACTGTCTAACCTTCCCTGACATCTTCGGCATTTGGCCGAACCGATGCGCCGGTATCAATTTTCTACTTATTGATACAGGAATCTGAAATGCATTTTAAACACTTGCTTGGCTCGCTCGCGCTCTGTTGCTCAGTTGGCGTTGCCCAAGCACAAACCCTCACCATCTATACCTATGAATCCTTTACCAGCGAATGGGGCCCGGGTCCTGTCTTGGCTGAAAAGTTTGCTGCTCGCTGTGACTGCGAGGTGAACTTTGTCGGTCTAGAAGACGGCGTCGCATTGTTGAATCGGTTGCGTTTAGAAGGCGATCAAAGCCAGGCCGATATTATCCTGGGTCTGGACGACGGCCTGATGGCCGAAGCCAAGGCGTTGGGTCTGATGGTCGATCACGGTCAAGACCTGTCGGGCTTGGCCTTACCCTATGCCTGGAACGACAATCAGTTTGTGCCCTATGACTACGGTCATTTCGCCTTCGTTTATGACGCGACGCGAGTGACCAAGGTGCCCTCATCTTTACGCGAGCTGGTGCAAGAATCCGATCTGTCGGTTATCTATCAGGACCCGCGCGTTAGTACGCCCGGCCAAGGCCTAATGTTGTGGATGAAGTCGGTCTTCGGTGATCAGTCGGGTGAGGCTTGGCAACAGCTGCAGCAAAAAACCGTCACCGTGACCCCTGGCTGGAGTGAAGCCTATGCTCTGTTCCAAGAAGGTAAGAGCGATATGGTGCTCAGCTATGTCACTTCGCCGGCCTATCACCTGACTTGGGAAGATACCGATAAATATAAGGCGGCTGAATTTTCCGAAGGGCACTATGTTCAGATTGAGTTAGCAGCAGCGGTCGCGACCAGTCAGAATCTGGAGTTGGCCCAGTCCTTTTTAGCCTTTTTGATCAGCAAGCCGGCGCAAGATGTTTTTGCCGGAACCAATTGGATGTGGCCAGTGTTAGCCGACGCAGAAAAGCCGGCTGCCTTCGATCAATTGATTCAACCCAAGTCGCTCTTTTTCAGCAGCGCCGAGGTGGCTCAAAACCGACGTGAGTGGATCAAGGAATGGCGTAACGCCGCTAGCCAATAGTGAAAACAGCCGCATTCTTTGCAACGCTGATTATCATCACGACGCTGGTCTTGGCCGGTGTCGGATTGTATTTTCATCCCGGCGGTGGCTACGGTTGGATGAGCTATGTTGATCCTTGGCTGATGCAGATTGTGCGCTTTTCTATCTGGCAGGCCGCCTTGTCGGCCTTCTTTGCCGTACTTATTGCCTTACCCCTTGCTTGGTGTTTAGCCGGGCAAGCTTTTCACGGCCAGTGGTTGGTTAAGGGCCTGCTCAATCTGTTTTTTATTATGCCGGTGTTAACCATTATTCTCGGCGTCGTTGCTGCCTTTTCCGATTGGTTTAATGTATTCAGCCTAGAGGGTATTCTCTTGGCGCATCTGTACTTGAATGTACCCTATGCTATGCGTATTTTTTGGGAACGACTCAGTCGCATCGCCGAGCGCGAGCGGCAATTGGGTCGCACCCTGGGCTTTTCGCGTTGGCATCAATTTATCTGGTTAGAATGGCCGGTTTTGCGCCAAGCGTTGAAGCCGGTTTTTACGATGATTTTTTTGCTCTGCTTTAGCAGCTTTACTATTGTCCTCACGCTCGGTGGCGGCCCGGCCAATACCAATCTGGAAGTAGCGATCTACCAAGCCCTGAAGTTTGATTTTGATCCGCAGGCCGGGGTGCTCTATGCCGTGATTCATGCGCTGATTGCTTTCGGCCTGATGTGGTTTCTAGGCCGACGCCAGAGCTTGTCGCTCGAACTGGATCGCGAAAAAGCCCAGCGCACCCTAGCGCCGAGTCGTCAGCAAGGAATAGTGCTGGCGCTGCTGCTGGCGCTGCTCCTCTACCCCTTACTGGCTTTGCTGCTGCACGGCCTCAGTGCGCCCTGGCAAGGGTCGCAACGCCTGACGCAGGCCATCGTCACCAGCTTGATGCTGGCGTTCGGCAGCGGGTCGTTCGCGCTGCTCTTGGCGCTACTGCGGTCGTTCAGCCGCAATGACAACCGCATAATGCGTTTTCTCGACTTTGGCCTGCTCGTGATGCCGATTATGGTGATCACTACGGGCTTGTTTTTGTTGGCCTTACGCCTGAACATCGCCTTTAAAATTACCGGCCTTTTGATCATTTGGCTCAACGGTCTGATGGCGATGCCGCTGATCGTATCGCCGCTCGCGAGCCGGGTGAAGGTCTTTCGCGCACGCTATGATCATCTGGCGCTTAGCCTAGACATGAGCAGTTGGGCGCAATTTCGATTAATCTATTGGCCGGCCTTGCGGGCTACCTTGCCGTGGTGCCTGACGCTGGCCATTGTCTTATCGGTCGGCGACTTGGGCATAGCGGCCTTAATTGGCTCCGCTCAGTTTGTCACCCTACCGATTTTGATTTATCAGGCCATGGGCAGTTATCAGATGGTCTTGGCCTCCCAATTAACCCTGGTACTATTGTTAATTTGCGGTGCCCTATTAGTGGCCGCTGAATGGTTTAGTGAGCGTAATCGTCATGCTTGAAGTACAACAATTAGCCATGCACCTAGATGATCATCGTTTCGAATGGTCCTTTGCATTGCCGCATAATAAATTATTGGCGGTGGTTGGCGGCAGTGGGATTGGCAAGAGTTCGCTGTTAAACACGCTCTTGGGTTTGCGGCCGGCCCAATCGGGTAAGATTTTCTGGTGTGGCCAGGATGTCGCCCGGCTGCCACTGCAGCAGCGACCCTTTGGCGTGCTGTTCCAAAGCCATAATCTGTTCGACCACCTCAGTGTGACGACCAATTTGGCACTCGGTCTGGCCCCGTCGGCACGGTTAAACACCTCGCAGCGCAAGCAACTCGCTGCGGCCGCTGAACGTTTTCAACTCACCGAGTTGTTGGCCAAAAGAGCTGGCGAGCTATCCGGTGGCCAACAGCAACGCGTCGCCTTGGCGCGGGTTTTTCTGCAAAACAAACCGGTGCTGTTGCTCGATGAGCCCTTTTCATCGCTCGACCCGGCCCTGCGCGCGGATGGCCTAGCCTGGGTCAAGGACATGCAACGCGAACACGGCACCACGGTGATTCTGGTGACTCATCATTTGGCGGAAATGGCAGCGGATGTCGACAGTGTGCTGGAAGGTGTTTCAAGTACTCTCTGGAAGCAGTATCCTGCCCGCTAGTCGACAAGAGTAAGTTAGCATTCATGAGAATAGGTTTTTTGATTAACCCTTGGGCCGGCATCGGTGGCACCGTCGCTTTAAAAGGCAGTGATGGCGAACATATTCGCAGCACCGCCTTGGCCCGGGGTGCTCAACCGCGCGCCCAAATCAAGGCCCAGACCATGGTGCAAGCCTTTCTGAGCGCTCGCCTGGGTGATGCGTCAATCGACTGGTATAGCGCCGCCGGATCGATGGGCGCCGACGTGCTGGCCGAGCTCAAGGTACCGAATGTGAGTGTGATGCCGATTGCGCCGCCCGCGCAAACCGAAGCCGCCGACAGCCACGCGGCCTTGGCCTGGATGCTTAATCAAGCGCTCGATGTATTGGTTTTTGCCGGCGGCGATGGCACCGCGCGCGATGTTTTTTCTGTACTCGGCGACAAGGTGCCGGTTATCGGCATCCCGGCCGGGGTGAAAATACACTCGGCGGTTTTTGCTGTGACTGCACACGCCGCCGGCGAGGTCCTAGCCGGTCTGGTCGATGGTCGCATCACCGAGGTGCGCCGCGAGGAGGTGCGCGATATTGACGAGGCGGCCTTCCGCAAGAACCAGGTCCGCTCGACTCACTTTGGCGATATGTTGATACCGGTGGCCGGTGAGTTTATGCAACAGGTCAAGGTGGGTGGCATCGAAAGTGATGAGCTGGTTTTAAGCGATATCGCCGATTGGTTAGAGAGCCAATTGGATCCTGAGCGGCTCTACCTAGTCGGCAGTGGCAAAACCACGGCAACCCTGATGGACCATCTGAATATTGCCAACAGTCTGCTTGGTATCGACGCGATTAAGGCCGGTCAGTTGATTCAGGGCGATTGCACCGAAGCGGATCTGTTGGCGCTGTTGGCCGATCAGGATGCGACCGCCATCGTCAGCATTATTGGCGGTCAGGGCCATATTTTGGGCCGGGGTAATCCGCAATTTAGCCCGGCGGTGCTGGCTTGCTTGGGTAAGGAGAATCTCTGGGTCATCGGCAGCAAGGGCAAACTGCGGTCGTTGGCCGGACGGCCCTTGCTGATCGATAGCAGCGATCCCGGCTTGGATCGACAGTGGGCCGGGCTGGTTACCGTGATTACCGGCTTTGACGACCGGGTCATCTACCCGCTCGTGGCTCGGTGAAGGGACTGGGGTTATGCCCCGACCTCGCGCCAAGTCAATGCGCTGCTGACCCCCGAGTCGGCCTCCCGTCATGAACAAAGCGCAACAATTCCGCGCCTTTGGGCAGGGCGCGCTTGATAGCCTGCCGATGGTGTTGGCGGCCATTCCGTTTGGCATTCTATTTGGTGTGCTGGCTCCGGCCAATGGTATTGCCGGCTGGGTCGCAGTAGCCTTTTCGGCCCTGGTGTTTGCCGGTGCCAGCCAATATGTCGCAATTGGCCTGCTGGCCACCGGGACCCCGGCCGTACTCATTGTGCTCACCACCCTAGTCGTCAACCTGCGCCATCTGCTCTATGCCCTGGGTATGCTGGTACCTCTGCAGCATGTCGCGAAACGATCGAAAATCGGTATGAGCTTTTTACTTACCGATGAAACCTATGTCACCTTTAATCAACGTTATCTGTCGGGACTGAGCGAGGCCGATCGGGTGCCCTACTATCTGGGATCGGGCCTGTTTATGTACAGCAATTGGCAAGTCTGTACCTGGATTGGGCTCTGGGCTGGATCCGCCTTGGAGGGTATTGAACAGCTGGGTTTAGAATTTGCCATGGTGACGGCCTTCTTAGCGATGATGATGCCGATGTTTCGGCACCGCAAGAATGTCGTCAGCGCGGTATTGGCCTTTACCCTGGCCTGGTTCACCCGGTCCTGGCCGCACAAGACCGGCATCGTGTTCTCCGTCATGGTGGCGGCCTTGGTCGCCTCTCAATTGGATCGCTTCGATCCGGAGAACAAATCGTGAACGAGATGTTACTGATTCTGGGTATGATTGGCGTAACCTGGGGTGTCCGGGCCGCGCCTTTCGTATTGTCGAATTTGGTCTTGCCCGAGCCGTTATTGAAATTCTTAAATGTGGTGCCGGCCGCCGTGCTAGCGGCCCTAGTCGCCGAACCGATTTTGGCGCCATCGGTCAATCTCGATTCAGTCGTGCAACCGGAATTACTGGCGGCGATCATCTGCCTGCTCTTGGGCCTGATGCGCGCACCGATGCTGGTCACGGTGATCGTCGGGATGGGCAGCTTTTGGTTGTTGCGCCTCTGGTTGCTGTGATTACCCATAGACTGTAATCACCAATAGGCCGACAGTGCCAACTAGGGCAAAGAATTAGTATTGGCCAATGGCGCTGTGCGCCGATTGTATTATGCTGCAACCACTTAGACTTAGACTTAGACTTAGACTTAGACTTAGATAGGAAAGGGACTGACAGAGTATGGCAAACGTTCAAACAGGCAAAAGCGGTATTCCACTCCAACTGATTGCGACAGCCGAGTACGATGAATGGTTTGTGCAACAATCTGAATTCACCTGTAATTGGCTGATGCACAGCGGCTTCAAAACACCGGGCTTTGCGCTCTTGCCGAATTCAACCGGCAACCCGGGCAGCGTTATAGTGGTCGCCGACGACGCCGATTCCTGTTGGGCGCTGGCCGATGCGGCCTTGGCCTTACCCGCAGCACACTACCATTATGCCGGTCCTGAGGCGCGCCAGCAGAGCGCTGGCCTGGGCTGGATCTTGGGTCAATACCAGTTTAACCGTTATCTCGACAGTGGCCAGCCACAGGCGCTGCTTTATCTGAGCAGCGCTGAAGCGGTACATCAGGCCCATCTGCTGGCCGACGGTGTCTGCCTAACTCGAGACCTGGTCAATACCCCCGCCGGGGATATGATGCCGCAACATCTGGCATCACTGATGACGACCATGGCGACCGAATTTGATGCCGACTTCAGTCAGCTGGTCGGCGATGAGCTATTAGCGCACAACTACCCGACCATCCATATGGTCGGTCGCGCGTCAGAACACGCACCGCGTCTGCTGGACCTGAGTTGGGGCGACCCGAGCCATCCCAAATTGACGGTGGTCGGCAAGGGCGTCTGTTTTGACAGTGGCGGTTTGGATCTGAAATCGGCCGCCGGTATGCGCCTGATGAAAAAGGATATGGGCGGGGCCGCCCATGCCTTGGGTTTGGCGACCCTGATTATGAGTCGCAATTTACCGGTGCGGCTGCGGGTGCTGATTCCGGCGGTCGAAAACGCGGTCAGCAGCAATGCCTTCCGGCCCGGCGATGTAGTCAAGACGCGTAAGGGTCTGACCGTGGAAATTGACAATACCGATGCCGAAGGGCGTCTGGTGCTCTGCGATGCCCTGGCCGAAGCCGAAACGGATAACCCGGATCTGATCATCGATTTCGCCACCCTGACCGGCGCGGCGCGAATTGCCTTGGGTCTGGAAGTGCCGGCTTTCTATAGCACCGATGCGGCCTTTGCCCAGGCCCTAACGGCGGCCGGCGCCGATCATGAAGATCCGCTCTGGCAGATGCCCTTGCATCAGGGCTACGGCGACTATATGGTCGGCACCATTTCAGATCTGGTCAACAGTGCACCGGTGCCCTACGGCGGGTCGATTACCGCGGCACTGTTTCTGCAGCATTTTGTCGAGCACAGCCCCTGGGTGCATATCGATGTCGGTGCTTGGAACAATCGCCAACGGCCCGGCCGACCCATGGGCGGCGAGGCGATGGGTCTGCGCGCTGTCTTTGCAGCCCTAAATCAACGCTATAGTTAATAGGGGGCGTTTCAACGCGGCCACCTAGGGCGCCAATCCCCCCTCAATCGGGGTGGCAGGTCCTTTGATGTGCCGCCCCGGTGTCAAGTCAAAAAATTCCTCAGCAGCGATGTACATCTCAAGCGGAAGCCTTATGATTGCGACTCAATCAAGGGCTGGCCGGTCTGTCAGGAAGGCGATAATGGAGCCTTTTTTTGAATTGATTTTTCACAAGGACTATAGGAATTCAAATGAATAAAACGCTTTTAGTANCCTCCCTAGTNGTCGTCGGTGTCGCACTTGCCGGTGCCAGCGCTATGTTGGTCGCCGACCGCCAAATCGACGCGGCCCTGGCCCAGTTGCAAGACAGCGCAGCCGCCTCCTCTATCCTGATTGCGGTCAGCGATGATCAAAGTAGCTTTATCGAACGGCACCTGGTGTTGACCGCGAGCGTCGAACAGGCTGACCAACGTGTCACCCTGGTGATCGACAACAACATCCAAAAACGTCCCTGGGGGGCCAGGATTGAACACCGCCTTCATTTCGACGCGTCACTCCTGACGTGGGTTGACGACGCACAGAATCAGGCGCTATTACGCACGTTATTGATCGATCAAGATGTGATGACCGGTACCACCAAAATCGGTTTAACCGGTGATTATCAGAGTGATTGGCTCGGCATCGGTATCGAAGAGCAGATCGAGCAGGCCACGGTGCGGGTGTCGCCACTGCGCTTGGCCATAACCGGTGATCCCAGCGGGAAATTCAGTATGACGGGCTCTTGGCCGGGTGCAACGGTGACGGTCNATGAACCGGAACAGGTCGCCATGGTCATGCGACCCCTGTCTTTTCAGTCTGAGGGCCGCTATATCGGCGGTAGCGTCTTTGTCGGCGAGCAGAGTACTAGCGGCGACGGCATGAGCTTCGATTTAACCAGTGAATTGGCCCAGGTACACTACCAGGTTGGTGCTTATAGCATCCAATCGAACAGCCAGGTTACCGATGAGCGGCTTGCGATGGACCTGTCCTTCCAAGTTGATCAGGTGTCTCTTGACGATGGCGAAGCGCCTGTGGATATCAAAGACATCCTCCTCGCCCTATCGATGACCGGTTCTTCTGTGCAAAACCTACAGAGCTTGTCACAAAACCTAAACGCGATGCAGATCAGTGGTGAGGCGAGCCCGGCCCTGATGGAAGACATCAATGTATTTTTACGTACTGGCTTTGTATTTGCTCTCTCCCAGCTGCAGGCGACCCTGGACGGTCAAGCCATCGCCCTACAGGCATCGTTCGAAATGCCGGAAAATGCTGTAGCCGATGTTAACAACCCCTTTTCGATGCTGTCTCTGGTGTCCAGCCTCAAGGCCGATGCCCATCTGGAGTTAGCCGGCGGCCTAAGCGAATCGACCCTGTTGGCAGAACCATTCAACAATCTGATGATGACCGGTGTGCTAGTGGAAAATGGCGCCGATTACCAGGTTGACTTTAAACTGGCGGATGGCTCTGCGCTGCTCAACGGTGAGCCCTTACCGTTGCCCTTTTAACACGCATCGGTGTTAAGGTACGGATCTAGCAAAAACGGCCAACCGGCCGTTTTTTTTGCCTAAAAAGTTGAACACCCTCACATTTGACCCCGCATCAGAGTGGAACACAAAAGGCCAGCCATGAGCGTCAAACAAAATCAGGATATATCGGCCTTGCTGCCAACTCTACCGAGCATGGCGGGTAAGACCGTCGCCATTACCGGCTGCACCAGTGGTACCGGCCTTATTTTGGCTCAACGCTGCGGTGCCTTAGGCGCGCAGGTGCTGATGTTAAATCGACCCTCAGCGCGCAGTGCAGCAGCCCTTAGGACGCTGCGTGCGCAACGGGTTGATGCGCGCTTTATACCCTGTGACCTGGCCAGTTTGGCGAGTGTCAGAGCGGCTGTTGACCAATTGAACGGTGCCTGCCCGAATGGCCTGGATGTGCTCTGTAATAATGCCGGCATCATGGCCGTGCCGAGTCGGGTGACGATCGATGGCTTGGATCTGCAGATGCAAACCAATCACCTGAGTCACTTCCTGTTGAGCTCAGGTGTTTGGCCGCTGTTGGAGCGAGCCGTGGACGCGCGGGGCGAGGCCCGAGTGGTCAATCATTCCAGTGGCGCGCGGCGCGGTGGTGACTTACAGGCGCGATATCTGGCCAAAGACCCAGCCAAGCTTGGTGGCGATGGTTTTCTTGGACTGGGCAAATGGCGGCGCTATCAGCAATCCAAGCTGGCCAACCTGCTGTTCACCTATAGCCTGCACGATGCCATCGCACNGCAGCGCCCGGAACTGGCCGGCAAGGTGAAGAGCCTATGTGCTCATCCGGGCCCAACCCATACTGAACTCCAAGCCAAGACCCTGGCCTCTGGCGGCATCGGCTGGCTCGACCGGCTGATCGTGCATGCCATTGTCAAGCAAGCCCACAGCGTCGACGCTGGGGCGATGGGATTGGTGCGCGCATGCTGCGCCAAGGATGTCGCGAGTCTGGATTTTTACGGTCCGATTGGCCGCGGGCGTGCCGGGCCGGCGGTGTTGTTGCCCGCTGAGCGCAATGCCATTGGGGAAGCATTGGTCTGGGCTGACAGTCTGCACAGTACCGGTCTCAGCGATTTTTTTGCCACGCGCTAAGGATCGTATGGGCCGATAGTGTGGCCGAGCGCTAAAAATCGTTGCGCGCGCCGAGGGTGAGCGACTGGCCGGTGGCGAAATGCTCAAAGGAGAAAGTCAGGGCATGCAAACAGAGCCTAGAATGCATGGCCAATGCCTCCGGGTGGGCATAGAAGGCATCGCCCAAGATCGGGTGGCCCAAGGCATTTAAATGAACGCGCAGTTGATGGGTGCGGCCGGTTTGCGGGGCCAAGCTCAGACGCGACCAATGCGCTGCGCCATCGGCCTGGAGCAGACGATAGTCGGTCACGGCCGCCTTACCGCTTTGGTCGATCTGCTGCAGTGGCCGATCGTCCGGGTTGGGCCCAATCGGCAACTCGATACGGCCCTCCGGCTGTGCCAACAATCCCCAGACCAATGCCTCGTAAGTCTTAGCAACCTGTCGATACTGTAGTTGTTTCTTCAGGGCACTCTCGGCCGCCTTAGTCTTGGCAAACACCAGCACCCCGGAGGTATCGCAATCGAGTCGATGGACCAGATGGATTTCGCCAAAACGCGCCTGCAAGCGGGTTAGAGCGCAGTCATGGGTCACCGGGTCGCGTCCGGGGTTGCTCAGCAGGCCGCTCGGTTTGTTGATCGCCAGATAGGCGTCATCCTGAAAAATAATCTCAAGCGCGGCTGCCGGGGGGCGGTAGGTGAAAATTCTGGGAGTCACGATGGAGTCTCTTAGGCTGTCAGCAGATCATGGCGAGGCGCAAGTATAGGGCGAGGCGTGCTTGGGTTACCAGTTGATTGATTGATAGCGCTGGCGGCCATCGGTTTTAGGGTGTTAATCGGCAGACAAAAAAAATAGCGCCGAAGCGCTATTCGTTAGGTCTCAGGGCCTGGGTTAGAAAAACCCGAGCGGACTGGTGCTGTAGCTGACCAGCAGGTTTTTGGTCTGCTGGTAATGCTCGAGCGCGATCTTATGCGTTTCCCGACCGATACCCGACTTCTTGTAGCCACCAAAGGCGGCATGCGCTGGATAAGCATGGTAACAGTTGGTCCACACTCGACCGGCCTGAATGCCACGACCCATGCGGTAAGCACGGTTCATATCACGGGTCCAGAGACCGGCACCGAGGCCGAACTCGGAATCGTTGGCAATCGCCAAGGCTTCGGCTTCATCCTTAAAGGTGGTAACGCTGATCACCGGGCCAAAAATCTCTTCTTGAAAAATTCGCATATCGTTGGTGCCTTTGAACAGCGTTGGCTGGATGTAGTAGCCATTCTGCAAGCCATTCGACAGTTTTTGAGCACTACCGCCGAGCAACAGCTGCGCGCCTTCGGCCTTGCCGATGTCAATATAGTTCATAATACGATCAAACTGCTCGCGCGAGGCCTGTGCACCGACCTGAGTGTCGGTATCGAGCGGGTTGCCTTGGATGATCTTCGCGGCACGGGCAACAACCATCTCGACCATATCGCCATAAATGCTTTCTTGAATAAGTGCGCGCGAGGGACAGGTACAGACTTCGCCCTGGTTAAAGAAGGCCAGGGTGATGCCTTCAACACATTTACTCAGATAGTCATCTTCCTGCAGCATTACGTCGTCAAAGAGGATGTTTGGCGACTTGCCACCGAGCTCAACAGAACTGGGTATCAGCAAGTCAGCGGCATTGCGCAAGATCATCTGACCGACTGGGGTTGAGCCGGTGAAGGCGATCTTGGCGATACGCTTGCTGGTNGCCAAGGCATGGCCGGCTTCTTCGCCCAGGCCGTTGACGATATTGAGGACGCCTGGCGGTAAGAGATCACCNATCAACTCCATNAACACCAGAATCGATGCCGGGGTTTGTTCGGCTGGTTTCAGGACCACACAGTTACCGGCNGCCAGAGCCGGTCCNAGTTTCCACGCGGCCATCAGAATNGGGAAGTTCCATGGGATGATCTGACCCACGACGCCCAATGGCTCGTGTATGTGATANGACACGGTGGTCTCGTCGAGCTCAGCCATGCTGCCCTCTTGAGCNCGCAAACAACCGGCGAAGTAACGAAAATGGTCAACCGCCAGTGGGATGTCGGCGTTCAGGGTCTCACGCACGCCCTTACCGTTATCCCAGCTTTCCGCGACGGCGAGCATTTCAAGGTTTTGCTCCATACGGTCGGCAATACGCAGCAGTATATTGCTGCGTTCGGCCGCAGCCGTTTTGCCCCAAGCAGGCGCCGCGCGGTGGGCTGCATCCAATGCCAGGTCAATATCGGCCGCGTCTGAGCGAGGCACTTGGCAGAAGACATCGCCATTTACCGGGCTGACATTGTCGAGGTACTTGCCATTAACCGGTGCGACCCAGTCGCCACCGATGTAATTGCCATATTTTTGCTTAAAGGTTAGCAGCGAATCTGGCTGGCCAGGATTTGAATAAATCATATATAGCTCCTATATTTTATTTTTTTTAGTATGGAGATCATGGATTTGAATCGAGTGGTTACTGGTTTGTCTGCGAGATCTCGATTCGAACCGGTGCAGCCCCGAGTCCACACGCTAAGACTTTGGTCGGGTTGTTGAAGCCTATGCTACGTGGTGTTATAAATGATGACTTGCCTTAGCGTTTTTTTTACTAGGCTCAGCGTCTGAACTTATATAGGGGATCGTTTCGGGGCCTAAGACTGCCTGTAAACGCACTGTAGATCGATCCACCCCATCGATAAGGGCCAGCAACATACTAGGGAATGTCGCTGAACTCGGATAAATGTTGGTAAACTATTTTGAGGTTAGGATGACAACAGTAGATTTAACGACCTTAGCAGAGCGTAATCGCCGCCAGAGCGCGCCGCGATTGTTGGTAGAGAACCGTACCGTATATGAAACCCATGGTGTGGAACTGTCGATTTACGATACCTTTAGCAGCGCGACGCAAGTCCGCCTCGAAGCCGAAGAGATCCTCTATTGCGGCATGATCAGTGGCCGCAAGGTATTGCACGGCAAAAACCATTTCAACGAAGCCTTCATACCGCATGAGTCCTTCGTGATGGCCCCCGGCGAGACCGTTACGATCGACTTTCCCGATGCCAGCTCGACCCAACCGACCAGCTGTTTGGCCCTCGGTATCGACCGCAATCGGCTGCGACAGGTCTGTGACAGCTTGAATATACACGGCGTACTGCCGCGTGAGTTGGAACACTGGAAGCCAGATGCCGCCCACCTGCTGCACGTTTTCCACACCGAGGCCACACAACAGCTACTGGTGCGGATCGTGGACAGTTTTGTCGGCAAAGATCCGGATCGCGACCTGGTGCTGGACCTAGGGGTCACCGAATTATTGACCCGCATGCTGCGCCAACAGGGTCATGACTTTTTGGTGCAATGTGCCAAAGGGGACCCGACCCTAACCGGTATGACGGCGGCGTTACGCTATATCGACGACCACCTGGCCAGCGCCATCGATATAGACTCGCTCTGTAAAGTGGCCTGCATGTCGCGTAGTAAACTTTACGCTCACTTCAATAAGCTGATCGGCAGCGGGCCGATGGAGTATGTGCAACAACAGCGACTGGCTAAGGCCCGAGTTTTGATCGCAGGCGGCCGGGGAATAACGGCAGTGTGTTACGAGGTCGGGTTCCAAAGTCCGAGTCACTTCACCCGGCGTTTTCACCAACAGTTTGGCGAGTCGCCACGTCAATATGCTGCTCACCATCAGATGGGTGCATCGATCGCCAATGAGGCTCAAAACATCCACCAGTGATCGGCTCACGATGATAGGCCGAATATTGGGCACAAACTGGTCGGTCATCGGCTGGATCGATCCACAGCTAAGCTTCCCGGTCCTGATTTAACTACAGGGTGGGGGCTCAGATGCTGAATATTGCTTGCGGAACTTCGATGACAGAATACCGGCAAATATTAAAGAGATGGGAAATGAAGAAGATACTTGGGTGGATTTTTGCCTGTACTTTAGTAAGCGCCTATTTTTTTGTATCTATATCTGGAAATTTGACCACAGAGCGCAATAGGGTCGCCATATCCCTGTCCGATACGAACCTGGGGTCAAGTTCACTGTCAATTGCGGTAATTGGTGACATACATCTCCCCGAGGGCCCCGCGCCATTGCTAAAACTCCAGAACCTTATGCGAGACATAAAAGCCACGCAGCCCGATCTGGTGGTGTTTGTTGGCGATTATACCGCGAGCCCCCGAGCCATAGTTGATATGTCCTCCCATCGTGAAAATATTATCAACGCAATGAAGTTGATTGATCCTTTGCCAAGGGCTGTTGTGCTCGGTAATTACGAAAGCTGGTCTGATCCCGAGCGATGGCTCTATGAATTCAATCGTTTAGATGTTGATGTTATGGAGAACCAGACGCGACTCGTTAGGACTGCTAACGGCCCCGTCTGTATTCGGGGGCTGGGCGACAAGTTCACCAATAGGTACAAGTACGTAGACTACCCAGCGGAATGTCAGGGCCTACCGCAGCTTACAATCACACATGACCCAGCAGGTGCTTTCGACAAGCACATGACAGGTTTGGTGCTTGCCGGACACACCCACTGCGGACAGGTAAGCTTGCCCTTGGTTGGCCCCCTTTGGGTGCCATCTGAAGCGCCATCATTGGCCCATTGTGGGTTTTACCAGGACAAGCAACGATCAGTCTTTGTTACCTCGGGAGTAGGTACCAGTATCTTGCCCGTTCGATTTGGCGCGCAGTCACAATGGGACGAATTAAACATTCGCTGGAACTAAGGAAAAAGGCGGTTTTGCACCGGCATCCACACCCCATTTTAGGGCCGGTCCCGGACAGTCGAGCCGGCATGCATCGAGGTCGATTAAACCCCGACAGGTGAATCCTGCCCGTGTTCACGCCCTAAGCCTTCATATCCGACTCCGTCCCGGATTCTGACTCGGATTCTGACTCGGATTCTGACTCGGATTCGGCCCGCGGATCCATCTCCAGGACCTCGATAGACGTTCGGGTAATGGGTACAAACTCAGTCCGTTCTGCAGCCGGAACCGCCGGATCTGCTCCGATACGATAGCGGGTATAGCTCGCGAGCAAGAGCAGAAACACCGCCAATAAGATCGGGAAGCTGGTCGTACCCAAGCCATACATTAGGGCACCAATTAACAGCGGACCCAACGTGGCGCCAATGCCATTTAACAACAGCAAGCCTTGAGTAGCCGCCATAGTATTGCCTTCGCTCATTCGGTCATGGGTCTGAGCTACGCTCAGGGCATAGAGCGCGAAGGAGAGTCCACCGTAGATCACGGCGATCGGGCTGAGCCACAAGCCGCCGCGACCGCTCATGATAAACATCAACAGCGCGAACGCGGCCGCACCGATGCACACCCAAAACAGCACCAGGCGACGGTCATAACGGTCTGAGAGGCTACCGATAGGCCACTGCAATAGGGCGCCACCGATAATGGTTGAGGCGATAAAACTGGCCACTTCGCTGTCGCTCAGGCCAATATCGAGCGCATAAACCGCCGACAGACCCCAAAACGAGCCGGTAATTAGGCCGGAGCTCAACGCACCCCAAGCACCGACATGGGATATTTTGAACAGCTCAAGCAGTGGCATCTTGGTGATGCTGGCCAAGACCGGCTGATGTACCCGGGTCAGCGCCAGGGGTATAAGACCCAAACAAAACAGCATGGCGACCATGGCAAAGCTGCCCAGTTGATCGGCACCATAGATGATAATTAAAAATTGACCGGCGCCTAAGGCACCCAGGGATACCATCATATAGACAGCGAATACCTGGCCTCGGCGGTGGTTGATTTGTTCGTTCAACCAGCTCTCGATCACCATATAAAGGCCGATCATGCAGATGCCGTGGATCAGTCGCAATAGGCCCCAGAACCAAGGATCGATAACCATACCATGGAGCAATGAGACAACCGCGGCAGCGGCGGACAGGGCCGTAAAGGTGCGAATATGGCCGATGCGGGTGATCAGTGGCGGGCACCATTGACTGCCAACAATATAACCGAAATAAAAGGCCGCCATAATCAGACCAATGGTAATATCTGAAAAGCCCTCAGCACTGGCCCGTAAGCCTAGTAGAGTGCCCAGAAGACCTGAGCCGGAGAGCAAGATACCCATACCAAGGAGTAAGCTTGTGACCGAATAGATAGCCCGTATCAAATTATTTTCTCCAGAAAAACTAACATCAATCTAATCCACCGATTCGACACGGTATTTTTTACCCGGTATTTCTACCGGGAGCTTGCCCGGAACCCCATCTGAACTGTTTGCCAACAGACTCAACGGAAGCCCCGTTTTAAGCGCTACAAACGACCCCTAAGCTAACCGGAATATCGGTACTGCCTGTTAGACTATTTCAGCGGCAGCTTATATACGCTAGGCGCCGGCCCAGGTCAAGTTAATTCTTACAGACCTGTAAAGTCGCCCTAGCTGGGCCGGTTAGCTGAAACGTTAAGTGCGCCTGAACCAAGCTGTGTGAAAATAGGGTGTGCGCATAAGGCAGGCAAAACTGAGTCCTCATATGCGCTTGCAATCGAGTTGAAACTGGGACCTTCTTTGCGCCGTTTTGGCCGTCTTAGGCTCGGAAAATCGCATCTAAATGTGCGGATCGATTACAATGGCGGACAAAATCCAACAAGTAGAACTTATATGTCGACGCAAATATTATTGGAAACCCGCAGTGGCGGTGTCTGTGAACTGTGCAAAAGCACCGCCGGTCTTGCTGGTTTTTTAGTCGAGGGCGGTAACGATCTCGGTGCCGACGCCAGTGTGCTGCTCTGCAACGCCTGCTTAGATCAGGCATCCGGTGCGCTAGAAAAAGACCCTCGCCATTTCATGTGCCTCAATGAAAGTATGTGGAGCCAGACCCCCGCCGTTCAGGTCTTGGCCTGGCGGTTGTTGCAGGAATTATCCAGTGAGTCTTGGGCCCAGAGCGCCTTGGATATGCTCTATCTAGACGATGAGCTGATGGCCTGGGCCAAGGCCGGACTGGTCGATGACAGTGCCGAGGTGACGCGTGACAGCAACGGAGTCGTGTTGCAGTCTGGCGATACGGTCACGCTGATCAAAGATTTGGACGTTAAGGGTGCCGGCTTTACCGCTAAACGCGGCACGATGGTGCGCGGCATCACCCTTACGGATAACCCAAAGCATATTGAAGGCAAGGTCAATGGCACCCGTATTGTCTTAGTCGCGGCCTTTCTGAAAAAAGCCTAATAAACCCACCGGCTCGGTGAATAGGCGCGCGCCCATCTTCTAAACGCCAAAGCCCGATATATGAGTCTTAAAGAGCTGGCCCTGGAATAGCGGCTTGAGCTGTTGTTGGCGCGCACTGGCGGCGCCATAGCAGACCATCAGCGGCAGTAGATGTTCTTCTCTGGGGTGACAGAAACGAGCCTCCGGTGCCTCGAGCCAATGATGTAAGCCATACTCCGCCGCGTCAGGGTTGCTGGCCAGGGTCTGATTGAGCCAGACATCGAAGACTTTGCTCTTGGCCGTTGCTTGAGTGTCGCCGCCACCGAAGGCGCGCATATTGTGAAACGATAGACCCGAACCGACTAATAGGGCGCCCTGATCGACAAAGGGCGCCAGCGCCTGACCAATGCGGATATGCACTGCTGGGTCTAAACTCGGGTGCAAGCTCATCTGTATCACGGGGATATCGGCATCTGGATACATCAGCATAAGCGGTACGAAGGTACCGTGATCGAACCCCCGCTCGGCATCTTCGACCGCTGAAATTGCGTCGGCCTGAAGCGCCGCGACAATGGCCTGAGCCAGTTTGGGCGCACCAACGGCTGGGTAACGGTATTGGTAGGTATGGGCGGGAAACCCGGCGTAGTCGAATAACATGCCCGGTTGCGCCGCGCTTGAGACACGAATCGGATTGGCTTCCCAATGCGCGGTAACCAGGATAATGGCGCTAGGGCGTTTCAATTGACCACCGACCTGGCGTAAAAAGGCTGTTAATGGACGGTGTTCGGCATCGTCCATTAACGGCAGCGGTCCGCCGCCATGCGGCACGAAGATGATGGATCCGTTACTGATTACAGTGCTCATTACCGGTTTTGGCCCAGATGATTTTGTAACCAGTCTAGTCATTCCGACCGCCCAGGGTTAGCAAAAAATACTGAGGATGTCGTTCAGTTGATCTGACCCTTCTAGCTCCCTGCCATGGTAGTAGCCCCGCCATAAGGTCCGACCTGCTGGCTAGAGCCCATTCCACTCGATTAACTCAATGTTAACCAACGAACGGCTGAGGTTTTGTAGGCTAAACTCGCTCAGACCAAAGCCGGGTCTAGTGCCATCGACCTGCGTGACGGCGCGCCAATGATACATCTGGCCATCCAATTGGTAATCCGCCTCGCAGGTTTCGAACGGCGGCGCGGCTCGGCACACCAGGTTGGTCTCCAGCAACTGAGTGGGTGGGTTTTCCGCTCCGAGCAGGGGCTCTTCGGTGAGGTCGCGTACCAGAGTCAACGGTCGGCTGTTGTACACCAACAGTTGGTCAACCAAGGAGAGGGTCTGGTCGGTCTTGTAGTTAGGACATTCGGCCTGGTCTTGCCACGTCAGTGTCACCGTGGTGCTCGGCGCGCGGGATGAGTTTTGGGTTAGGCTCAGAGTCTGACTGTCGGTCTGCTCTAAACGCAGGGTAAACAGTTCGTCGACCAAGCTGACCTGGTAGGTAAGCTGCTCGCCGGCGGTCATATCTATGGGCGGCAGACAGCTAGCAGACTGGGTCGATTCGTCTAAGGGTAAGCAACTGCTGAGGATAAATAGGCTCATCATCAGCACCAGCGATGCGAAAAAGGTTGCCATGTTGTTTCTCCTGAAAAATAACTCAGCTGTAAAGGGCCCATAATATGCCGCGCCTTTTACAGCCGTTCTGTGTGCGGCATCGCACATTCGTCAGCTTAATCGAGTGTGCAATGCCGCATCGATCAACGGATGGTGAGCGGATGTAACAGGGAGACAAAATTATTGCTTTCGCTGCTTTCCGGAATGCTGCCGGTCGGGTCCACCACATAGCCGATATAATAGGTTCCCGGTCTTAGGCCAGTTGGAACGGTAAAACGTTTGTCCGCAGTGGCATAGCTGCCCGATGGCATATTCCAGCCGGCCCCGCCGAGGTAAGTATCGCCGGTGGAGATATAATTGTTGGTCGACAGATAGAAGCGAATGCTCGGCGTTTCGCCTTGGGTACCCAGGTTTTCAAGGGTGTATTCCAAATCATATTGGCTGCCACGATTGAGGCTGGTGACCCAAGAGCCGGAGGTGTTGCGCACCCGATTAAAGCTCGAGGCACCGCCGCCGGTATTATAGAAACGCGAGACCGAGACATCGCGCTCTGTCGTGCTGTCTGGGTAGAGCAGACGCAAGCCCCAACGGTCATCGGCATGGGGTTCGACGGTGTTGTAATGACCGATCGGCCCGCCATTGAAATAGTAGGTATTCATGGTGTCCGGTCGACCGTCGTAGTGCAGCAAACCCAAGGCATGACCGAGTTCATGCATCATGACCAGCTCAAAGTTATAGGGTGATCCGGTGTTGGAGCCGGTAAAGTCGCCCAAGGTCCAGGCATAGCGGGTGTTGATGCCGATATCGGCCTCGTCATAACCGTACCGGGTCCCAAACAGCCAATAGCAGGTTAGCCGAGAGCGGGTCACGCCAAGGTAGGAGTCCGATGGCTTGTATTCGAAATAGACTTCGTTGCGACCATTGGAACTGTTGTGACTGCCGTCGGTATCGCGGCCGACATAAAAGCGGAAGTTACTGCCGCGAATGGCATTCCACTCGGCCATCTTATATTGGGTCCGCAGGTCCCATTGGGAACCGATGGGGAAGGAGGTGGTGGACAAATACATGTTGGTCCAATCGCTGCGCCAGATCTGTTTGTTGCCGTTGCAAGTGCGCCATGCGGCGGCATTTGCAGTCATCGCCAGCGCGGCCAAGGAGGCTATTAGCGCGCCGGAAAGCATTAACTGAGTTCGTTTTTTCATGGTGAGAGTCCTTGTTAGTGTCTGTCTGCTCTTATTCAGAATCGGTCAACTGATTGGCTTCCGGTTCGGCCAGCGGTAATACCGGTCGTGCTTGCGGATCCGCCAGGGTCTGCCGGTTCAGTGTTCGCGTTCCGGCCAGTTGGGCATCCCGTTCGGTCGCCACCAAAGTGCTAAGCGCCGGCAAGCTAAACAGGTCCTTGAGGCTTACTTGGGTCGCAATCGACCCGCCATGAACGTGCAGTTGTTGGGCCTTGCGTTCTTGGATCATGGACACAAAGTTACGCACATCGACCGGGGCATAGGCGCGCGGGCGTTGCATCAGCGCAGCCTTATTGGTGGCCACTGAACGGTGCACTAAGCGGTCCAGGCCGCCATCAGAACTGAGCAGCTGCACGCCCTCGGCAGACTGTTGCTCGGCTGTTGCGCCGGTAGCAAGCAATTGGCCGCGGGCCATTAAACCCTGTGCCGTTTCGGTAATAAGATCGGCACCCTGAAAACCAACGATCGGCTCTTGCTGCGCGGTGAGCACCTCTTGGCGGCCGTTGACCTTGAAGACGCCCTGACTGAAGCCGACGAAGGGCATGTCCGCGACGCCATTATGGCTGACAAAGACCACTAGGCTGTCTCCCAGACTGAACTCTGGTGCACCGTGGGTGAGTAAGGTTTGTTCGCCGACCTGGCGCTGTTGTTTGTCCAGTTGCGCAACGGTGCCGCCTTTAAACCTCAGGCTGACCGCCTTGGCGATGGGTGTTGAACCCGCGGCCGTGATACGCGCCGCATCGCGCAAAATTAGGGTGGTGTAGATGTCGCCATTGGCTGCTTGGTTAGCGTCCATCTGGGTGACCACGCCAGTCAGGACATGCTGGCTGGTGTCGATCAACTGATTGAAATCCTGATACAGCACAGTCGTGGCCTGCGCCGTGCCGAATAGCAGGCCAAACAGCAAGCCAAACAGGGTGACGCTTATCGAGATTAATCTCATGGCATTTTCTCCTTTGCTTTTTTATCAACTTTAAAAAGTTTCAGTGCCGGCAAAGGACGAGTCATCAAACGGAGCGGGGAACAGCGCACTGCACCCAGAGCGGGGCAGGCAACGTAAGCGTGGGCTAAGGCCAAAATACAACAAACGACATTCAGAAAACCTATCCCAGAGTTGGACCGTTTTTCGTGAGCAATCCTTTGAAGCCAAACCATTATAAGAGTGTGCGTCCGGTATTTTGAGAAGGTGATCTAAAACTTCTGAACTCTATTGTCCATTTTGGACTATGGATATTCAGTTAATTGCGCAAGCTCAATGATAGTTACGTGATTGCAGTTCCAGTTCGCCGAGGACGTGGCTGAAGCCCTTAATTTCTTGCGCGATCACATGGATCACATCGCTGTCGGGCGCCTTCTCGAGCAGGCCCTTGATGATCACCAATGTGTCGGTGGTCAGGGTGCGCAGATGCTGCTGGGCGACAGCCAGCCAGACGATGACATTGATATTGCCGGTATGGTCTTCCAGAGTGATAAAGGTAACCCCAGTCGCGGTTTTGGGCATCTGTCTGTTGGTGATCAGGCCGCTCACTACTATGGGTATTTGCACCTTGGCATCCTTGAGCCGATGGGGTTTGCGTTGCGCGGTCAGGGCCAGGTCGAGCAGTTGGTCGGCNGTTGGCGTGGCGGGCAGTAATTCCTTTTCGCGCAGCAGCTGTAATATATGTTTGCGCAGCGATAGGCCGGTACTGTTCTGATCCGCAATCAGGTTTTCAAACTCATCCGGCGCCGCCAGACTGTGGTCGTCATCCGTAAAGGCGGTGCTGAGCAGATCCTGTTGCTGATTCAGCGCGGCGGTCTGCCAACGGGCCTGAAAGCGATGCCCGCTGATCTGGGCCAAGGCATCGGCGCTGGCCAAGGCGTCCAGATCGGCGCGGCTTAGGCCGGGTACCCGTTCGAGTTGGTGAATTTGCTGGTAACCGGCGTCGGGGCGGTGCAGCAGCAAGCTCAGTCCGGCACTGGCGCGCAGTCCCTTGATGCGCCGCAGGCCGATGCGGATCGCGGTCGCGCCGGTCGCGCTGGTGGTCAGGCAACTGTCCCAGGCACTGAGGTTGAGGTCGGCCGGTAGAATGGCCACCTGATGGCGCTGAGCATCCTGCACCAGTTGCGATGCGCTGTAAAAGCCCATCGGCAAGCTATTGAGCAGGGCACAACAGAAGGCCGCCGGATAATGATATTTCAACCAGGCTGAAATATAGGCGATCAGTGCGAAGCCGGCGGCGTGCGATTCCGGAAAGCCGTATTCGCCAAAGCCTTCGATCTGCCGGTTGATGCGCTCGACATAGTCCAACGGATAGTGATTGGCGAGCATCTTGTTGGTCAGCTTTTCGCGTAAGGTTTGGATGTGCCCAGCGTTCTTCCAGCTGGCCATCGAGCGGCGTAAATCGTTCGCCTCGTCGGCGCTGAAGTCGGCCGCGACCATGGCCAAGCGAATGATCTGTTCCTGGAAAATGGGGATGCCCAGGGTACGTTCGAGCACCGGGCGCAGTTCCGGTTTGGGGTAGTCGACCGCTTCCAGTCCGCTGCGGCGCTTTAAATAGGGATGCACCATGTCGCCGTGAATTGGCCCCGGTCGAACGATGGCGACCTGGATCACCAGATCGTAATAGCAAGCCGGTTTGAGGCGCGGCAACATGTTCATTTGCGCGCGCGATTCAATCTGAAACACGCCAACCGTATCGGCCTGCTGAATCATCGCAAACACCGCCGGATCGTCGCGCGCTATATCCTGAATGCGGATCGGGGTCTGATGAAACTGGCGAATATAATCGAGTGTCTTGCGCACCGCACTCAGTATGCCTAGGGCGAGTATATCGACCTTCATCATATCGAGCGCTTCCAGGTCGTCCTTGTCCCACTGGATAACGGTGCGGTTGGCCATGCTGGCGTTCTCAATCGGCACCAGGTCGGTGATGTTCCCCTCGGTAATCACAAAGCCGCCGACATGTTGCGATAGATGGCGCGGAAAACCGCTGATCTCATCGAGCAGCTGTTTAAAGATTTCAATTTGATGCTGGGCTAACCCGAGCCCGTCGTTGACGATCTCATCGATCCAGTTGCTGGCCCGATAACGCCAGCCGTAATTGGCGATCTTCTGCTCGAGCTGCTCAATATTTATGCCCAGTGCCTTGGCAACATCGCGCAGGGCACTTTTGCGTCGGTAAGTGATTACCGTGGCGGCGAGTGCGGCGCGCTTTCGGCCATAGCGTTGGTAGATGTATTGGATGACCTCTTCGCGCCGTTCGTGTTCAAAGTCGACATCTATGTCGGGCGGATCATTCCGGCTTTCAGAGATAAAGCGTTCGAACAGCAACGAGGCCTCCTGCGGGTTGACCTCGGTGATGCCCAAGACATAGCAGACGATCGAATTAGCCGCCGAGCCCCGCCCCTGACAGAGAATGCCGCGCCCCTTGGCAAAACGCACTATGTCGTAAACGGTTAAAAAATAGTGCTCGTAATTTTTCAGCCGGATCAGACCGAGCTCCTTGTCAATTACCGCGAGAATTTCCGCTCCGGCCTGCTGACCGAAGCGTTTCTGCACGCCTTGGTTGACCAGTAAGCGCAAATATTCGACCGCCGTATATTGGCCGGGCAGGGTGTCTTTCGGGTAGTTGTAGCGGATGCTGCGCAAATCGAAGTGGCACTGCTCGGCGATCTCCAGGCTGGCGGCCAACCACTCCGATGGGTAGATAGAGGCGAGTTTTTTGCGCGCGCGCAAATGGTTCTCGGCATTGGGTTTTAACAGCTGGCGCACCGACTCGATGGCTTGATTGGCGCGGATCGCGGTCAGGCAATCGTGCAACGGCTTGCGGCTGGGGCGGTGCATTAGGGCATGACTGCTGGCAACAATGGGCAGGGCGGCAGCGCGGGCGGTCTCCACTACACGGGCTATATATTCGGCGTCACCATTGGCGAGTAGATTTTCCGCTAGCAGCCAGAGGCGCTCGGCATAGTGTTGTTGCAGATGCATCAGAGTCGACTGGACATCACCGTGGCGGGGCAGGGCATAGAGCAGGATACAGTCGGATGTGCTCTGCTGGTTAAAGTCCTTCAAGTAAAGCAGATAGGCGCCCTTGTCGCTGCGCCGCCGTGCACGGGTGATCAACTGACACAGCTGTTGGTAGCCGCGTTGATTTTTGGCCAGCAAGACCAGGTTATGGCCCTCGACATAAAACTCAGAGCCGATGATCAGTTTAATCTGGAGCGCATTTTGCTGCACGCTGCGCCAGGCGCGCACGACGCCGGCCAGCGAACATTCGTCGGTAATTGCCAAGGCGCGATAGCCCAGTTCGGCGGCTCGGCTGATCAGCTCCTGTGGGTGCGCCGCGGCACGTAGGAAACTAAAGTTGCTCAGGCAATGCAATTCTGCAAATTCGGGATCGGGTGTCGACATGGCGGCTCAGAATAAATACTGGTTATCCATACAGTATCAGATTTTCACCCCGATGCGACAGTCCCCAAGCAAGCTATTGTGCAGCGATTTGTATCCGAGGTCCTATGCTGCTCGGATCGATCGGCCCTGGATCTTAGTGCTAGCCTTAGGTCAGGGGCCCAGAGAATCATTTGACCTGTCTCGGATCTATGGCATCCTCTAGGCTAGCCAGGTCACCCTATTGAGGGCCCTCTCTATCGTCTTCCGGAAAAGTTTTTGACCATGCTAAAGCCCTGGCTACTGGCCATTCGTCCTAAAACGCTGGCCGCCTCGGTCAGCCCCATCCTGCTGGGCTCGGCCCTGGCCTATCACGATGGCCTATTACAGCCGTTGAACCTATGGTTGGCGCTAATCTGTGCCCTTTGTCTGCAGATTGCCGTCAATCTCGCCAACGACTGGTTCGATGGCCGCTCCGGGGTCGACACCGCCTTGCGTAAGGGCCCGACTCGGGTCACCCAGGCCGGGCTGATGTCGCCCTTTCAGCTTCTGCTGGGCTTGGGCCTGGTCAGTGCGCTGGCCATCGCCAGCGGCCTCTGGTTAGTCGCGCTGAGCAGCTGGGGCTTGCTGGCCTTTGGTCTGGCCGCTCTATTGGCGGTATTTGCCTATAGCGGCGGTCCCTGGCCTCTGGCTTCGCACGCCTTGGGCGAGGTGACGGTGCTGCTGTTTTTTGGCTGGTTGGCCGTGGGCGGCAGCTATTATGTGCATACCTTGCAGATCAATCCTGTGGTAATGGGCTATGGCACCGTTGCCGGCTTGATCAGTGCGGCCATTATGTTGGTCAATAATATCCGCGATATCGCCACCGACCGCCCAGCCAATAAACATACATTGGCCGTGGTGCTGGGGGATAATCGAGCGCGTCAGCTCTATGTTGGCCTGCTGATCACAGCCGTGGTCGGCCATCTGGTGATCAGCTTTCCCTTGGGTCTGGTGTCATTGATTCCGGTCTTGATGATGACGCCCTTCTTGCGCCGGTTGGTGGGCGCGATCCGCGTGCGTCAAGGTGCTGGCTTGAATCTGCAATTGGCTCAAACGGCTCAGTTGGTGCTGCTCTATTGCCTGGCCATGAGCGCGGTGCTGGTGGTGTTTTAACACGCCGGGCCAAAGTAGGGTTGGCAAGGCCGGTCAGAACGTCTAAAATCCGCGGCCGTTTTATTGCTGTGAGCGTGACCTATGTCGCTATGTGGTTTGGATTTTGGTACCTCAAACTCGACCGTGGGTGTGGTAATTGATCAGCGTGCAACCATGGTGCCGCTGGAAAAACATCCTCGCACCGGTGCGCTGGAGACGACCCTGCCGAGCGCACTGTTTTTTGATTTCGAAGGCGATAACATCAGTTTCGGTCGTCATGCCATTGAGGACTATACGCGCGGTGATTTTGGTCGGCTGATGCGCTCGATGAAAAGCATCCTCGGCTCTCGTCAAATGGACGATGGCACCCAGATTAAAAACAAGCTCTATACCTTTAATGACATCATCGGCTTCTTTATGCAAAGCCTGAAACAGCGCGCCGAACAGTTTTCCAATCAGGCGCTGGAGTCGGTGGTCTTGGGCCGGCCGGTGCACTTTAACGATCACCATCCCGATCTCGATGCCGCTGCGGAAGCCCGGCTGAGCGAGATCGCCCGGGCGGTTGGTTTTAAAAACATTTCCTTTCAGTTTGAACCCATAGCCGCCGCTTACGACTACGAGCAGACCGTGGATCGGGAAGAGATTGCCTTGATTATCGATATAGGCGGCGGAACCTCTGACTTTACCCTGATCAAGCTGTCTAAGGCCAACCGCGAGAAGACCGATCGACAGGCCGATTTACTGGCCAATCACGGCATTCATATAGGCGGCACCGACTTCGATCGCCACTTGAGCTTGGCAACGGTGATGCCGCACTTTGGCTTAGGCGTGCCCTACAAGGACAAACCCAATCTGGCCATGCCGATTCACTATTATGTCGATCTGGGTACCTGGCATCGTATCCACTCTCTCTATGACCCCAAGGTGTTGCGCGATCTGGCCGACTTGCGGCTGAATATGGCGCAACCGGACGCCATCGCACGGCTGATTCAGTTGCTCAAACAGAAGGACGGGCATCGCTTGGCCGGGCAGGTGGAACAGGCCAAGATCGATCTGGCCGATCGGCAGGAAACACAGATTGACTTGAGTTTTTTAAACCGCGACTCAGGCTCTGGCGACGTCCTGGCCCATCCGGTCAACCGGGCCCGACTCGATGCGGCGATTCAGTCCGATGTCGATCGAGTCTTTGCCGCCGTAGCGGAAACCCTGGCGCAGGCCGGTATCGGCAAGGGTGCTATCAATACCATCTTTACCACCGGCGGTTCGACCGCCTTGCCCTCGGTTCGGGCGTTAATTCAAAGCCAATTTCCGGACGCCAACTGGGTCAGCGGGGATCTCTTTAACAGCGTCGGTAAGGGCCTGGTATTGGAAGCTCAGCGGCGCTATTGATGCCTGCGGCCTAGGGCTAGGCCGCGAAGTCGGCCAGAACCGCGAGAAACGCCGCGCCATACTGTTCGCGTTTCTTGTCACCAATGCCGGCGATGCTGCCCAGTGCCGCCAACGACTGAGGCCGGACGCTGAGCATCTGTTGCAGGGTGGCATCGTGAAAAATCACATAGGGCGGTACCTTCTGTGCCTTAGCGATGGCCGATCGGCACGCTCTAAGGGCATCCCAGAGGGCGCTGTCGGCGGCCGGAATGTCGACGCTGGTGCGTGACTTACCGGGTCGGGTGGTTTTGCTTGGCGCCTTGTCGAGGCGCAACTCGATCCGACTCTCACCCTTGAGCAGGGCGCGACTGGGTTCAGCCAATTGCAGCTGGCCGTATTCATCCAAGACATTGATCAAACCGCGCGCCACCAATTGGCGATACACCGACCGCCATTGGGTGTCGCTGAGATCCTGGCCGATGGCAAAGGTCGAGACCTGATCGTGGCGAAACTGGCGCACTTTGTCGGTATTTTTACCGCGCAGCACATCGATCAGATGGCCCACACCAAAGCGCTGACCGGTGCGAAAGACACAACTGAGCGCTTTGCGACTGGCGTCGGTGCCATCCCAGGTTGCTACCGGGCTCAGGCAGTTGTCGCAGTTGCCACAGGGCTCGGGCAGTCGGTCACCAAAGTAGCGCAACAGCACCTGGCGTCGGCAGCTGGTGATCTCGGCCAAGCCGAGCATGGCGTTCAACTTCTGCTGCTCCAGCCGTTTAAACTGTTCATCGCCGTCCGAGCCGGCCATCATCTGCTTAAGCTTAATCACATCCTCAAGGCCATAGACCATCCAGGCGGTGGCGGCCTGACCGTCACGTCCGGCTCGGCCGGTTTCCTGATAATAGGCTTCGACACTCTTGGGCAGATCCAGGTGGGCGACAAAGCGCACATCGGGTTTGTCGATGCCCATGCCAAAGGCGATGGTGGCGACGATAATCACCGCCTCTTCGGTGAGAAAGCGGCGCTGATTTGTTTGCCGTACTGTCGCATCTAGGCCGGCATGGTAGGGCAGGGCATTAAAGCCCTGCTGCTGCAACCAGAGCGCCGTGGCTTCAACCTTTTTGCGCGACAAACAATAGACGATGCCGGCATGCTCGGCATGTTCTTGGCGAATAAAGTCGAGCAGTTGATCCTTGGGTTTGAGCTTTTGGCTGATCCGATAATCGATATTGGGTCGGTCGAAACTGCTGATAAAGGTGCGCGCATTGCCCAGTTGCAGGCGCTCGATAATTTCGGCCCGAGTGCGCTCATCGGCGGTGGCGGTCAGGGCGATGCGCGGAATGGTCGGGAAGCGTTCATGCAGCAGGCTGAGCTTGAGATAGTCGGAACGGAAGTCATGGCCCCATTGCGACACGCAATGGGCCTCATCGATGGCGAACAGTGAGATCTGCAGCTGGGCCAGCCACGTTAGGGTTTGCGCCTGGGTCAGTCGTTCTGGCGCTATATAGAGAATATCGATATCGCCGGCCACGGCGCGACGCTCAATCTCGGCGTTATGGCCCGGCGGCATGGTCGAGTTCAGGCAGGCGGCGCGTACGCCGGATTGGCACAGGGCATCGACCTGGTCTTGCATCAGCGCAATGAGTGGCGAAATAACGATGCCGATGCCCGGTCGTGCCAGCGCCGGAATTTGAAAACAGAGCGACTTACCACCGCCGGTGGGCATCAACACAAAGGCATCGCCGCCGCCGAGCAGCGTCTCGATGACCTCCCCCTGCGGTGGGCGGAAGGCGGTATAGCCAAATACCTGATTCAGAATTTGCGTCGCGTCCTGCATTTTCAATGGGCTCCTGGGGTCGATGTGCCGGGCAATATAGCCTGTCTGGACGCTGACGACCAGCCTGTCAGGCCCGGCTTTGGGCACTGCGTGACAGGCGTCAAGCAAACAGACCGTGCAAAAACCACCCGCCATCGTCGCGCCGAAACAGCCAGACGCGCTGCTGGCCCTGTTGGCCAATGTAGTAGTCGCGTCGAACCCGGCCATTATCCCACCAGCCCCCTTCGATGCGCTCCGGACCGCTGATCAGCTGGTATTCCTGAACCGGAATGGCCTTCGGTTCGGGCAAGAGTAGGCTTGGCCACTGGCGCATAAACTGTGCGCTGCGCGTGCTGTGGGAATTTTGCAGCTGACTGGCCACCTCCGGGCGAGGGTCGGCTTCGGCCTTTAGGGTCTGCACCCGGTCTTCGCCGAGTCGGGCCAATAACAGAGCATGCATCCGATCGGCATCGCCCTGCAGATAGCGATCGCCAACCAGATCGGCGTTTTCCGCCTGCATGGGTAAAAAGCCCTTGGCGCGCAGGGTTAGGCTGACCACCGGATCGATCAGCTGGGTCTGATCAAGCTGCAGCTGCAGTAAGGCTAGCCAGTCGCTTTGCCGGTAACAGCCGCGCACCGAGGGTATCGTTAACAGACTCCTGCGGCCGTCACGGTGCGCCAACCTAATCAGTAACTTTTCACACACCCGCTGACGCGAGAGCAGATAGGCTTCGAGGTTTAACAACGCGCGGCGCAACGGAAACAGCAGACCGCGCGCCTGTTCGGCGTCATAGTTGAGATGCATCACCTGCGCAAAACGCTCGGGCAGCTTAAAACTGACCGGCGGTCGGTTGTCGGTTTCCAAGCGCTGCAGGCGTTCAATCAGGTCTATGCCAAAGCGATAACCAAGCTCCTTGCGCGGCGTGCTCTTGAGCTGACCGTATTGGCGAATGCCCATGGCTTGCAGTTTATCGACCAATGGCGCCGGCAAGCCGAGCTGTGCCACTGTCAGCTGGAGCAGGTTTTGTTGCAGAACCTCGATGTCGTCGCTGCACAGGCCAAGTCCGGCCTCGGCGAGAATACGCGCCGCCGAGGGCGTATGGCCGGTCGACATACGGTATTCGAAGCCGCTGCTGTCGAGGCGCTGAGTCAAGTCGTGCCAATAGGCATCTAGGCCGGCAAAGAGCGGCAGCATGGAACCGACTTCGAGCAGTAAGCCCTGAGGTGGCAATAGGCTGATTTGCGCCGCCTGATGGTAGCAGAGCAGGGCCAGTTGGTTGAGTGACTCGCCTTCTAAATGGCTGTCATAGTCGGCGATGGCGCAGTCGGCGAGCAAGCAAAAGGCGGTCTTCTTGTTCATGCCGACCCTTACACCCTGGCTGACGGCGGCGGCGTTGCATTGCGCGATGGTGTGCTGACCGGGAATCAGCAGCAGTTGCGGCAGCGGTCGCGGGTCGGCCATAAACTGCGCTTCTAGGGCTAGGCGCGGAAAGTGAATATGCAGCCAGAGCATGTTAGCAACCGACCCGATTGAGCGGCAGGCTGATCTGTAGATCATTGACCGGCCAGCCGGCCCGGCGTTTGATGATATTAATCCGGCCCTGGGCGTTAATCGCCAGGCGCAACGACGCGACGCTGGGCTGATTTTCAAATTGGCTCGGTCGGAGCATAAAGACTGCCACCCGGGCGCTTTCGGCGGCCAGCTGGATGCGCCGCATCAAGGCCTTGTCGAGCTGCGTCAACCAGACCACGGCGGCTTGGCAGCCGCCACTCTGAAGGCTTTTTTCCAGGCTGTGGCAGACATCGACCGGCCGGCTGGTATGGGCCAGCAATAGGCGCCGGGTATTAAAACCCCAATGCTGTAGGGCGGGGACACAGGGTGGCAAGGGCACATTTAACCAGAGTTGCCAGCGCTCGTCCTGCTGGCTTAATCGGGCCAAGGCCGGCAGCAGCAGGCGCAACTCGCCGCAGCCGAGCTCAGGGTAGAGGATCTCTGTCACAGCCCCTAAGGGCCAGCCATGACCCGGCAGCAGGGCATCCAGCTCGGCATAGCCGCTGCTTATGGCGGCGACGGTCGTTTCCCGTGCGTCCCGCGCGGTCCAGATCCGACCCTGTTCGGTCAGGGTGTCTACTAAGCTCACGCGAGGAAACTCATGGCGCATGCCTTTTGCTGTATGGATATACAGTATAGCGAAGCGCGATTGATTTGCCAGAGAATAAAAAGGTTGCATTCATCTTGATTAAATATACAGTTGTATATTATTTACTTGAGACCGGCCCATGACTGAACTACTGCCGCGCTATAGCGCCCTAGAAGAATGGGCCAACAGCCTGACCCACGGTATCGGAACCGTCCTAGCGATCGTTGGTCTGGTGGTGCTGTTGATGGTGACGATCCCAACCGAGGATCCATGGCAGGTGGTCAGTGCCAGTATCTATGGTACGACTCTGGTGTTTATGTTTTTGGCCTCGACCCTCTACCATGCCATTCAGCCCGCGCCGATCCGCAAGGTACTGCGTCAGATCGACCATCTCGCGATTCTGTATCTCATCGCCGGTTCCTATACCCCCTTTACCCTGATCAATCTCAGGGGCGTCTGGGGTTGGTCGCTGTTTGGTGTAGTTTGGGGTTTGACCCTGATCGGTACCGTGCTGCAGCTGTCGCCGGCACGCAAGATTAAGGCGCTGATGGTAACGCTCTATTTGCTAATGGGTTGGGCGGTACTCGTTGCCATTAAGCCGTTAATCGCCAATATGGCGCCACAGGGTCTTACCCTGTTGGTTGCTGGCGGCCTAGCCTACAGCGGCGGAGTGGTGTTCTATGTTAATAAACGCATTCCCTTGAACCACGCCATTTGGCATCTCTTTGTCCTCGCCGGTGCCACGCTGCACTATTTTGCTATCCTGTTTTATGCCTTCTGAGTACCATTCGCCGTTCGAACGGCCGCACCCCTAACGCAATCTAAGGATTGGCTGACCTTGAGTTGGCCAATCCTTATCGCTCTACGCCAGAAGAGGGATCGCTTTTCTCGGCCATTAGCATTAGAGTGAAAAATAAAACTATGACGGCAACCAAACTCTACGATCTCGATCGAAAACGGCATTATTGGCAACGTAACTCTGGGCTCTGGCTGTTAGCGGCCGTGCTGGCCGTGGGGGCCTTGTCGAGCCTGTTCGAAATAGGCTATCGCCAGGGCTATGAGCGGATTCTCGAGCAAGCCCAACGCCAGGCTGACTATGAGTTGGCGTTGCAGGTCCAGATATTAGAGAGTCGCTTGGAAAAGTATCGGCTCTTGCCCGTGCTCATCGGCCGGCATGGCGATCAGCGCAATTGGTTGCCCGATCTAGTGGATGGCAATGTCGGCAGCGTCTGGCTGCGTCAGGTGCGCTATCTCAGTGGTGCACAGAATGTCCTGCTGCTGGCAAAGGATGGCCGTATCATTGCTTCAGCGCAGGATGCCGAGGCCTCATTGCCTGCCCTTGAACTGGGTAAGTTGGCCCAGGCCCCGGCTCAGGGGGTGTTGGGCCGGCAATATATCTATGTCGACCAGGAGACCCAACTGTACGGGTTCTCATCGGATTTACAGATCAATGGGACTGCCCGGGGCGTATTGGTGTTCCTGCTTGATCTGGCCCCGGTGTTTCAATCCTGGACGCTATCGGCCTCGGACATCATTGCCCAAGACGCCAATCAACTGATTACCCTGTCGAGCGAACAGCAATGGATTGGCCAGCGGGCCGACCAAATTGATTTTTTCACCGACCAGACCGCTTATGCCCGTGCGGAAATGGCAGTGAACACCATCGGTTGGCATGTTGCGGTCTACGAACCGGTCGATGAGACCGCGCTGATCCGACAAACCCTGCTCAGCGCGGTGGTCTTGTGCATGCTTATTATCATGATATTCATTTTGTTGATCCGCCGCCGTGAGCAGCAAATTAAGACGGTGTTGCGCGATAAGATTTACGCCGCCGAACTGGAGCGGCAGATCAAACACCGCACCGTTGAGTTGCAGGCGGCCAACCTGCATTTGACCCAAGAAGTGCACGATCGACGTCTGGCCGAGCAACAGCTCAAAACCACCCAACAGGAATTGATTCACTCCGCAAAATTGGCCGCGATCGGCCAGATGAGCACCACCCTAAGCCACGAATATAACCAGCCCCTAGCCACCATGCGGACCTATGCCGAGAACGCTTTGCGCCTGCTCAAACTCGATAAGATTGCCACCGCCGAGGACAATCTGCAGCGCATTATCGCCCAGACCGATCGGCTCGGAAACCTGTCAAAGGTGCTAATGTCCTTTGCGCGCAAGCCGGCCAGCGGCTTTACCCGGGTTGATCTGAATGCCTGTGTCGAGGAGGCCATTATGTTGGTCCAACCGCGTAATAAGAATCGCGCCATTGCCCTGACCCATCAGGTCGGTGAGGGTTACTATGTGCTCGGCAATGGCGTGCAAATTAGTCAAATTCTGCTTAACTTGCTGACCAATGCCATCGACGCCATTCAGGGGCAAACGCCCGGACCGGAACGCGATAGTATCACCCTGAGAGCGGCCCTAGACGGCGATCGGCTGACCCTGACCATCGAAGATTCCGGCCCGGGCATCGACACCGATTTGGCGGCCGTGGTGTTCGAACCCTTTATGACCACGAAAGAATCAGGCCAAGGGTTGGGCCTGGGTTTGTCGGTGGTTAAGGACATTGTCAACGACCATCAGGGCGAACTGCGGCTGTCCACTGCTGCCGCCGGTGGCGCGCGCTTCGATATCAGCTTGCAACGTTGGTCGAATGATTCACACTCACCGGACCGCGCACAAGGACCCCTTACGCATGACCGATAGCCTAACCGAATTGCAGTTGTCGGCCACCATTTGGCTGATCGATGATGATGACGATCTTTTGCATGCCTTACAGCAGGGCCTGGAGTTGGACGGCTTTACCGTAGAGTCCAACCTGAGCGCCACCGAGGTGCTGAATCGACTCTCCAGTGACGCCTATGGGGTGGTGATTAGCGATATTTTGATGCCCGATATGAACGGCATGGACTTGCTGCAAAAGGTTATGGATATAGATGTCGCCCTGCCAACCATCCTGATGACCGGTCATGGTGATGTACCGCTGGCCGTGGAAGCGATTCGCAAGGGCGCCTACGATTTTCTGGAAAAGCCCTTTTCGATGCAACAACTCTCCCAGGTCCTTAAACGGGCCTTGGAAAAGCGCCGCCTGGTCTTGGAAAACCGCAGTCTGCGCGAGACCATCGATGACCACGATCCGATCAGCCAACGTCTGGTGGGGCGTTCTGAGGGTATTGTCTATCTGCGTGAGCAGATCAACGCGCTATCAGATACCAATGTCGACTGCCTGATTATCGGTGAGACTGGCTCTGGTAAAGAGGTGGTGGCGCGTGCCATTCACGATTTCTCCAACCGCAAACACCAACCCTTTGTCGCGATCAACTGTGCCGCAGTGCCGATCGATCTGATCGAGAGCGAACTGTTTGGCCATGAGGCCGGAGCCTTTACCGGTGCGACCAAAAAACGCATTGGCAAGCTGGAGTATGCTCAGGGTGGCACAGTCTTTTTGGATGAAATCGACTCCATGCCGATGGATTTACAGGCCAAGATACTGCGCGCCATCGAGCAACGCACCATCGAGCCGCTCGGTTCCAATAAGACCATTGCCTTGGACATCACCATTATTGCCGCCACCAAGGAAGACTTGGAAACGCTGTCGAGCGACCATCGGTTCCGCCTCGACCTTTATTACCGGCTCAATGTCATCACTTTTAAAATTCCCCCACTGCGCGATCGGCGTGAAGACATTGCCTTGCTGTTCTTTCATCTGGCGCGCATCGCGCGCAGTAAGTATCGGCGTGAAATCCCGACCCTGTCACCGGCGCTGGTGGAACAGCTCACCCATTATGCCTGGCCGGGTAATGTCCGCGAATTGCGCAATTACGCCGATCGCTTTGTCTTGGGTATGTGGAACGGTTTTGTCCAAGAAACGACAACATCGAGCCATGTCGGCGACCTGGCTTCGCGCCTTAGCAGTTTTGAAAAAACGGTTATAGAACAAGAATTGATGCGCCATGGCGGTTCCCTAAAACTAACCTATACTGCGCTTGGTCTGTCGCGTAAGGGCTTGTACGATAAGATAAAACGACTCAAGATTCAGATCAAGGATCTGGCCGACGACGAACTCGATGGGTAGCAAGCTACCCGCCTGAGTGAGGTTTGTGGGTAACCAACTACCCATTGACAGGCCTTTCGGTCGCCGATTGAACTCGGCCTGACCTGCTAGGTGGGTCTCTGCGTCCAATTGGTGGCAGTTGGCATTGCCTTTGCAAACTCAATATCAGTCTCTAATGAGACAGGTACGTAAAATTAAAAAAACAATAAGGGTACAAGATATGCGCAAACTAACATCTCTGATCACGGCCATCACCTTAACATCCGTTGCGTCACTGGCCGCGGCCAGTTGTGAGCCGGGTGAAATAGTTGCCAAGCTTAGCCATGTAACCGGCGGCACCACTCACCCTAAGGTCGTTGCAGCGAATAACTTTGCTGAGCAGATCAATAAAGAATTAGACGGCAAGCTCTGCGTCGAAGTGTTTCCAAACAGCACCCTGTTCGGCGACAGCAAAGAATTGGAAGCCCTGTTATTGGGTGATGTCCAGATGCTAGCTCCGTCCTTGTCAAAATTCGGCTCATATACTGAAAAATTTGGCGTGTTCGATTTACCCTTCGTGTTTAAAGATATCGACGCGGCAATTCGCTTCACCGAGTCTAAGTCGGGCCGTGGTCTGTTGAATGAAATGGAAGGCGTTGGTTTTGTCGGTCTGGGTTATTGGATGTCGGGCATGAAATATTTCTCCGCCAACAAAGCGCTGATCTTACCGACGGATGCCGCCGGTCTGAAATTCCGTGTGCAAACCTCTGACGTTGCCAAGGCGATGATTAAAGCTATGGATGCTTCACCGCAACCAATGGCTTTTGCTGAAGTATACGGTGCCTTGCAGACGGGCGTTGTTGACGGCCAAGAAAACACTTGGTCTAACGTTTACACTAAGAAATTCTACGAAGTTCAGGACAGCACAACAGAAACCAATCACCAGTTGCTGGCATACCTGTTCATGACCTCTACTGAATTCTTGGATAGCCTGGACGCTGACGTACGTGCAACGTTTTTACGCATTGCAAACGAAGTTACCCTTCAGGCTAACCTAGCCGTTAAGGACGCTGAAGCGACCAACCGTCAGAATATCCTCAACGCTGGTGGCAAGATCAACGTCCTAAACGCCACGCAACGTGAAGCTTGGGTGAATGCGATGAAGCCAGTTTGGAAGCAATTTGAGAAGCAAATTGGCGCCGATCTGATCAGTGCAGCGGCTGGCTCTTAAGTAGCAGCCTAGTCTCTGACGAGAGGCAGTCGTTCGTACTGCCTCATTTTTACTGCTTTTATAAACCTTGTTGAGGAACCGGTCATGACTGGTTATTGGCCCCATTTTTTCCTGTTTGTTTTGGTCGCGGTAATCTGGTTACTAGAACTGCGTTACTACAAACTGATACACCATATAGAAGAACACCTATTAATTACCATTATTGCGTCAATTATGGCCGTATCCTTCGGCCAGGTGATTGCGCGGTATGGCTTCAACACCGGTTGGTCGGCGGCATTGGAATTTAACACCATAATGTTTTCCTGGCTGGTCCTGTTTGGCATGAGCTATGGCATTAAGACTAATCTCCACTTGGGTGTCGACATTGTCTTGAAGGCTTTGCCGAAACGACTGGAAAAAGTTCTCAGCCTGTTTGGCGCTGTCTGTGTCATCCTTTATGGCATGATCTTGCTCGATTCCACCTGGTTACGGGCATTGGGTTTCGATGTCAGCGGCGGAGCTCTGGAATACTGGAGTAAGTTTTACAAATTTGGTATCGGTGTCGATGAATTGCGTTACCCGGTCTGGGCGCAAGAACTGTTCGGCCTGCAAAACCGATTGCACAAATGGCTGGTGTTACTCGCGCTACCCATCGGTTTAGCCCTGCTTATGTTGCGTGGCACTCAAGCCTTTGTCGATATTGCGATCGGTAAGCGAGCGGCCCTGATCAGTGCACATGAAGCTGAAGACTTGGTCAAAGAAAATAAAAACCTATTAGCTGACTGAGGTCACCATGGATTCTCTGATTTTATTTGGCATGGTATTAACCCTGCTATTTTTGGGCGTGCCAGTGGGTATATCCCTCGGCCTGTCTTCGATCTTTTTTGTCGCCTTTATCTCACAGGATTCGTTATCGTCTATCGCGATTACCCTGTTTGGTACCGGTACACACTACACCTTGCTGGCCATTCCGTTTTTCGTCTTGGCCTCGGCCTTTATGTCGACCGGCGGGGTTGCCAAGCGGCTGATTGACTTCGCCATCGCCTCCGTCGGTCACTTTCGTGGCGGCTTGGCCATGGCCTCGGTCTTGGCCTGTATGATGTTCGCGGCGCTGTCCGGATCGTCACCGGCGACCGTGGTGGCCATTGGCTCTATAGCCATTGTCGGTATGCGTCAGGTCGGCTATTCGAAAGAATTTGCCGCCGGGGTTATCGCCAATGCCGGCACCTTAGGCATCCTGATTCCGCCTTCGATCGTGATGGTGGTTTACGCCGCAGCGACCGACGTTTCGGTCGGTCGGATGTTCTTAGCGGGTGTGATTCCAGGTCTAATCGCCGGTTTGATGTTGATGCTTGCCATCTATGTTGTGGCACGCAAGAAGAACCTGCCGTCTGAACCGTGGCACGGTGTGGTGCACTGGCTCCATGCCGCCAAAGAAGCCGGTTGGGGCCTGTTCTTGGTGGTAATTATCATGGGCGGTATCTACGGTGGCGTCTTTACGCCGACCGAGGCGGCCATTGTAGCGGCGATTTACTCTATGCTGGTGGCCATCTTTATCTACCGAGACATGGGCCCGTTGAAGGATTCGCCTTGGGTCATGGCGACTGATGCGCCCCAGGCCCAGGTCGGTTTCCGTGCCACGGTCTATGGTGTTTCGTTCTTCTTGGTGTCCTCAATCCTGACCTTCTTTGTGGTCGGTACCAGCGACAATGGTTTCGAACCCGGACATTGGACCTTCATTATCGTGTTCAGCCTACTCAGTTGTGCTGCGTATCTATATTGGCGCATCCAACAGGGCCAAAGTAAGCGACAGGCATTGCTGCAAGCCTTGTCTATCTGGGGTCGTAATATATCCCTGATCGTGCGTAACTTTATCCCCGGCATGTTTGGTGGCCAGGCTCGTCTGACGATCCTGGACGGCACCAAAACCACGGTGATGTTGATGTTTATCATCGCTAACGCCCTATTGTTCGCCCATACCTTATCGGCTGAACGCATCCCGCAGATGATTACCGAATGGATGTTGGGTATCGGCTTTAACTGGTTTACCTTCCTGATCGCGGTCAATATTCTGTTGTTAATCGGTGGCCAGTTTATGGAGCCATCGGGCTTGTTGGTTATCGTTGCACCGGTGGTGTTTCCAATCGCCATGGCATTGGGGATCGATCCGATTCACCTAGGGATTATCATGGTGGTGAACATGGAAATCGGTATGATCACGCCACCGATTGGTCTCAATCTATTTGTCACCTCCGGGATCACCGGCATGAGCCTGTCGCGGGTCGTCAAGGCGGCTATGCCCTTTATGCTCGTGTTGATGGTGTTCCTGGTGATCGTCACCTATATTCCGGCCATCTCAACCTGGTTGCCCTATCTGGTTATGGGTCCAGAGATCATCCTACGGTAAAGCAGACTCGACCGTAGCCGACTCATTAACGGTTGCAGTCAATAAGATAAAGCGCGTCCTAAGGGGCGTGTTTTTTTTGCCTGCAATAGATGGGATCAGGCTTCTGGTCGATCAGCCACGATGTTCGTTGGATAAGATGATGGTGCAAGCTTTACTCGGGGGATAATGTGCCTGGCCATGCTCCGGTTTGTCGGCCCAAACGCTTTGCCGGCGAAGGGCCCTAACATATGGGCCGTATTCAGTGCCCCGCTAGAGGATGTCTGCTAAGGCCTCATCGAGACGTTGATACCGAAATTGGAAACCAGCCTGTTCTATTTTGACCGGTAACACCCGCTTACCGGATAAGAGCAGCTCTTCGCCCATCTGGCCCATTAGCAGCTCGATCATCATAGCCGGCATAGTGAGCAGAGTAGGCCGGTGCAAGGCATGGCCTAATGCCTTGGTAAAGTCGGCATTGGTCACCGGCTGGGGCGCGGTGGCGTTAATCGGGCCTGTTAAGCTTTCATCTGATATACAGTGGGCGATTAACGCCACCATGTCGTGCAGGTGTATCCACGGCATCCACTGCGTTCCTGTGCCAATTTTGCCGCCTAAACCAAGCTTGAACGGGAGGATCATCTTACTCAGGGCACCACCATTTTTGCCCAGAACGATCCCAGTGCGCAGTAGGCAGGTCCGGATACCCATGGGCTCGGCCTGCAAGGCGCAGGCTTCCCACGCGCTGCAAAGCTGACTGGAAAAACTGTTATCCGCAGTACCTTGCTCATCAATAGACTCGGCGGTAGAGCCGACACCATAGTAGCCAATTGCAGAACCGCTGATAAACAGAGCTGGTTTAGATTCGCTAGTGGCAAAGTAGTCAATGATTTCTTGGGTAGTGTTGAGGCGACTGTCCGTAATCCGCTGTTGCTGGGCTATCGACCAACGTTTATCGGCAATGGGCTCTCCGGCTAGGTTGATCACAACATCAAAGGTCTCCGCGGGGTTGAGTTGAGCAAGACTGCTAATACCCCTAATTGCGCCCTTGATTCGTTCCGGATGGCGAGTCTTGACGACTAGATCGTGGTTTTGCCGGGACAGCAGGCCACAGAGTTCGGTGCCGATAAAGCCGGTTGCACCGGTTATTAGAATATTCATGCGCTTGGGCCTCGTGGTGGGCAGTCGCTTTGGTGGCCGAAGTCAGAGCTTGAGCCAAGTATTGATCTACTGACCTTAGCACTGGATTGATTTGGCCGCTAGCAGCTTTTTTATGTTGTATTAATTACGCGCTGACGGGGCAACTGGACTAGAGGCTTTTCGGTTAATCGATTTTTCTGGCATTTAATTGAGCGGGGTCCGAGGATTAATGTTATAACTTCAAACGCCATCTTGGCATTGATCGATCGATATGGACTATTTTCTCCTAACTATTATGCCATCTTTTTTCACATAGATAATGGCTTGTTGTTCCGTTTTGGTACGAACGCTAGCGCCATTAATTTCTAGATAGCAGTTTGGATAGCTGGTCGACTTTGCACTGATGAAGGGTGTTGGATGGTCATGCTCCTGAGGAGTTGCCCGTCTTCGCCGCCGATCGATTTCCTTCAAAGCATCTTGTAAGATTAGTAAAGAACTTTCGATCTTTCGTATTTTATGTAATTCGTCTTTACTGCGTGCGATTTCTTCGCTGCCCGCTGGCACCGCTGGCGGCAATAAGTTGCGTAGTTTTTTTGCCTGATTGACACGCTGGTCCCGAATGAAATCGAGTTTCCGAAATAGATCTGTAACAACCTTGGAATATCCCAGGGTGATTTTAGTGACGCTATAAGCTTGGCTACCTAATGTCTTAGCGGTAACCGATTCGACCGCATGGGTTTCACCGCCGACTAATCTACCCTTGCCGCCTTTATTGCCGACAGCGACTCTTTTCCCAGCCTTAAGGTTGGAATTGAATATGTATTCTTTGACGGTGATGTTCTTACCGGCGTTTAGGTAAGCCAGATTGATGTATTGAGCCTCTATCGAGCCGCCGGCTTCGAGAACGCAATCGTATTCCGGAAGTCCTATCCCCGGCACATCCATGTTAGGGTCACCCAAAACTCCGCCGTCGACGATAAGATTGTTACCGGCTTTCACCTGTGCTCGCTCGACGATGCCCTTTATGAAAATATTACCGGTGGCTTTAACCTTCATGTCGGGGTGTACATCGCCTTTGATCAAAACCGAACCGTCAAATTCAACATGACCAGTGGTAATGTCAATCTTATCAAATTCTAAACTGGTATCTATGCGCCCGCCGTCTTCAAATATGACCGGATGGCCAGTAATGTGGGCATATATTATTTCAGGATTTTCTTTGTCAAAAAAGGTGCCAGTCATATTTCTAGACCAGGGTATTACTATCCCAGGTGAAGATTTGAGGGCTTCAGAAAAGATATTGTAGCCATCTTTACCAGGTTTTGGTGGAAGCCGTTCCATAATGGCGGTGCGGGGTTCGACGATTACGTAGGATTTTCCGGCAAGATGATCGATGCTGTCGTTTATGGCCCTAACCTCACCACTGGGCTGAATGCTGTCCTGTGCCACCAAGGAAATGAACTGGCTATCAACTCCCGGCATGGCTGCTCTGCCGATCGCAACGGTAATCCGCCGGGCCTCAGGTGCAGCGACAACCGCCTTAAGACTGGCCAGATCGATAAGGTCAGCAGCAACCAGGTTTGCGCTTAACCCTTCTCTGAGATCCTCAACGCTTAGGTCTACGCCGCCTTGCGCGGGCACAACATCAATGTAGGCCGCCATGTGGTCTTCACTCAAGACCACCTCGAAGGTTGCGTCACAGCGTGAAGCGATGGCAAGCCGACAGGGCACCTTTTGGTCATAGTAATCGAGCAACGTATCGATAATCGAGCCAGCTATGCGCCACTCCAGTAAACTGGCCTCAGACAACGCCTTATCGATATGCGCACGCTTCAGTTTTGAGCGGACCTCGCTTGCAAGCAAAACACCGAATGCCGTGCCAGATTTTTCATCAACTTCCAGGTTGAAGGCAAGGTGCTTGGGTCGTATCTGTTCAATATTGTTGGTCATACTTTGTCCGTGAGCTGAATGCTAAGGGCGAACGCGATTGCAAAAAAACGGCCCGCTTGGCGAATTCCCTGTTGGACGCAACGCTTGAGTTCGAAAAACTGTTTTAGTGCAGCTACATTCTTAATCAACTCTATAGCTTGAATATGACTGTGATTTAACAATTACATAGGCCAGAAGCTCGAATAGATTATATTAATGCTTTATTAAAATTAATACAATTGCAGACCTATCGACCTGCAGAGCAGCTTGCAATGCTTTTAAATTGTCAGCATTGTACTTTTTTATGATGAGGGTGTTGCCAGCGTCGACGAGTAACGAGCTAGCTTGGCTTTACTTTCAGGCCGATATAACAGTGTAAGGCTTTGAGCATTCGGTGTGATTAAATGGGGTTTGGTTAGGCTTGAGTTGGCAAGCGTGGACTCGGTGGCTAAGGTTGCGATCTAGTCGAGCTGCTATTATAAGGGATGTCACTAGACATCCGACGCTCGAGCGCGGTGATTAAACTTGAAGTTGTTTATAAACCTACTGTCCTTTAAGCGTTACAGATAAACGAAATACTTCAGCAAATCCTTCCAGGTGACAATGCCTTCAATAGCCATTTTGGCATTGACGATCGGTAAGCAGCTGATGTTGTTTTCTAGGATTAAAATGGATGCCGCATCGATCGGGGTGTCGACATCAATCATCAACATATCGGTCGCCATAATGTCGGCCACTTTTATAGTCGACTCGAATTCCGGGTACGCCATGGTGGTGCTATTGAGGGTAAATTCGGCGATTTGATCGCGTATGTCTTGGTGTGAAATGATCCCAACCAGTTTACCATCTTCTTCCACCAGCAAATGGTGAAAGGGCGCGGCGTCGAGTATCTCCTTGGCATCACGCAAGGTGTTTTGAGGCGAAACCCTGGTTACATCAACTGTCATGATCTCAGTTATATTCATTGACCCATATGTCCTATAGTTTGGTAACTAATTTTGAGTATTTTTTCTCATAGGCAATGGCCCTATGTTCTGTTGTGACCCGCATTCTGACACCATTGATATTTAGATAACAGTTTGGGTAGCAGGCCGAAGTTGCCCCGATAAATGGCTGTGGATCGGCGTCTTCACCGAGAACGGCCTGCTTTCGACGTCGATCAATTTCGTTCATATCATCTTTTAACTTTAGCAGCGTACTTTCAATTTTTTGAATTTTATTTAATTCGTCGTCACTGCGCTCGATCGGCTCGTCGTCGTCAGACTCCGGTGGTGGCAACAGTTCGCGTAATTTTTTTGCCTGGTTGGCACGTTGTTCGCGAATGAAATCGAGTTTTTCCAAGGTATCGATAATGCTTTTGGACGAGCCGAGACTTATTTTGGTGATATTATAGGCTTCGCTGCCCAGCGTCTTAGCGATCACCGATTCAACCGCATGGGTTTCGCCACCAACCAATTTGCCCTTGCCACCGTTTTGACCGATGGCGACGTTATTGCCAGCCTTGAGTTTGGAGTTAAAAACGTATTCCCGAACGCTGATGTCGTCACCTGCGGTTAACCAAGCGAGGTTGACATACTTGGCCTCAATCGACCCATCGGCTTCGAGGATACATTCGTACACTGGCAGGCCGTCCTCCGGCACCTCCATATTGATGTCGCCAAGAATGCCGCCGGCCACGGTAATGTCGCTACCTGCCTTTACAGTGGCCCGCTCGACGACACCCTTAACAAAGACATCACCAGTCGCTTCAACCTTCATCTCGGCGCGGACATCGCCTTTTATAAATACCGAGCCATCGAAGGTGACATGACCCGTGGTTACGTCTATCTTTTCAAATTCTAGGCTGGCATCTACACGTGCCCCGTCTTTAAAAAAGACCGGATGGCCGGTAATCTCAGAAACCAAAATATCTGGATTGTTTTCGTCAAAAAGCGTGCCGGGCATTTTATCTGCCCAAAGGATTTGCTCGCCTGGTTTAGAGGTTAAGACTTGGCCGAAAACATCGAAACCATCCTTGCCGTCTTTCGGTGCAACCCGTTCAACTATTGGGGCTAGCGGTTCAACGGTGACATAGATCTTGCCGGCCAAGTGGTCGACACTGCCGTATTGGTCTACCACAATCTCGGCCTCGGCATAGGTATGTTCCGCCACCAAAGTGACGAACTGGGTGTCGATCCCTTGAACTGCGGCTCTGCCGAGCGCGACAGTAAACCGCTCTGCTGATGGAGAGGCCATAACCGCATTCAGGGCGTCTTGATCAATGCGCTCAGCGGCTACTAGATTGGCCATTAATTCACTGTTCATATCCTCCACTGTGAGGCCCGTGCCCCCTTGCGCAGGCACTACATCGATATAGGCCTCCATGTTGTCGGGGCTCAGGGTCACTTCGAAGCTCGCATGTTTGCGCAAGGCGATAGCGAGGCGACACGGTTTTTGCCGCTTAAAGTTACTAATCAAAATATTGATTACACGGCCTTCTTTGGCCCAATGGAATACGCCGGCTTTGGACAGTGCTTCATCAACGACTGGCCGCGTCAGTTTTGAGCGCTCATCGCTGGCGACCAAAATCCCGAATACAGTGCCAGTTTCTTCATCCACCTCGATAGAAAAAGCAACGTTTCTGGGTGTGCGATCTGTGTTGTTTTCGGTCATAACATTCCTGCTAACTGAAATTGGAATAAGGCGTTTCTGAGTTGGCCAGTGTGTATCAAAAATGCGTTAAGCAGCTGCCTATCACGCGACGAACTGTCTCACCGTCGCGCGCCCTAAGTTACTCGGGAGCGTGGTTCAGTTTCTTCTTTTTAATTGGCAGCTGACCACCCGATTCCGGTTGGTTTATGGTTGGCATTTCCTTACCTTTGCGCTTGCCGAGGTTCTTGCGCAGCGATTTTTTCGCGGTCTTTTTCTTGCTGCCGTCGGCGCTTTTCTTCTGTTTGCTGCCGGCCGGCTTGCCATTGGCCTTGAGGTTTTTTGGGCCGGTATATTTGGCCTTCAAGGAGCCGATCAGGCGTCGTTCAAAGTGCAGCTTCAAGTACCGTTCAATGCTTGACATCAGCGAGTAGTCGAGCGAGTTGACCAAGCTGACGGCCAAACCACTGCGCCCGGCACGTCCGGTTCGACCCACTCGATGGACGTGTTCATCACCGCTTTGCGCCATATCGAAGTTGATGATCAGGTCGACGCCATCAATATCCAAGCCGCGTGCCGCCAAATCGGTTGCGACTATCACATCTACCGCGCCTTCGCGGAACTTGGCCATAATCTTGTTGCGTGTGTCTTGCTCGACTTCGCCGTGCAGGCTATTTACCTTGAGCTTGTGATAGCGCAATACATTACCCAGACGCTCGGCCTGGACGCGGGTCTTGGTAAAGACAATCGCCTTCTCAAAGGTTTCATTGGTCAATAACCAATGCACCAGTGTCTCTTTGTGCTTAACATCGTCGCTGAAAATAACCTGCTGTTCGATGCTTTGTTGCAGTATCTCATTCTTTACTTTAATAAACTCAGGCTCGTGCAGCAAGGATTTAGCCACTGTGGCGACACCCTTGTGCTTCAATGTTGCCGATAGCAATAGGTTTTGGTGTTTGCCGGTGCATTTGCTGGTGATGGCCAGCACCTCCTCGCGGAAACCCATGTCGAGCATACGGTCGCATTCGTCTAGGACCAAAAATTCGACATCGGAAAAGTCTGCCGTGCCTTTCTCTAGGTGTTCGGTCAGGCGCCCTGGTGTAGCGATCACTACTTCTGGGTTGCGGCGCAGCAACGATGCCTGATATTGGAATTCTTGACCACCGCGAATAATGACTGATTTGATACTCGATAAGCGGCATAGGGCTTCGCAGTCTTTTTTCACCTGGAGTGCCAGTTCCCGAGTGGGCACCAGAATCAACAGGCGTACCGAGGCGTTGGGTTTGGTCTCACTCATGATGTGATGCAAGGCCGGGATCAGGTAGGCCCCGGTTTTACCGCTGCCGGTTTCAGCACTGATCAGTAAATCCTTGCCCGCCAAGGCCGGTTCCAGGCTGATGGCCTGCACTTCGGTTGGTTTTGTCCATTTCAGATCAACAAAGGCGGCGCATAGCTTAGGGTGAAGATTGGATGTTTCGAACAAAGAGAAAGCCTCAAAAGGGTGCGAAGGTTAGAGACTGGCAGTTTAACAGGTTTGAACACAAGTGGCTGACATTTAGTCAGCCCAGATGGGATTCATGTAGGCAGGCCCTTAAGGCCCGAGAGGGGCCTGAACCGTGCCGTTCGTCAGGGCTGACGGACGCATCAGACAGTCTGCGTTCAGGGCATTAAAAGCCGTCCAACGCCTCATCGATAATACCCATCAACAACTCGGTAATCGGCGCTGTGGCCGGTTCTGCGCTGAAGGGCTGCTGGATGGCGATAAAGGTTTGATCCGCCTGTCCGGTCAGGCTATAGACCGCGATGGCATAGGGGCAAAGCGTGATGTTGTGAGGGTTGGCGGCGGCTAGGGCGTGGGATAGATCGGCCTTACAGAACAACAGTATTTCGGCGTCCTGATAGACCGGTGTGGTCACACCAACAGCCTGCGCGGTGCGCGCTAGCATAGCACCGGCATGCGAAATGTAGGAAATCACCAAGCCGCGCGATTCAATCGCAAACACTAGGTTGTCGCGCGTGCTGATGAAGTCACTGTCGGTACTGAACACCCACGAGGGGCCTTCTTGGCTATAGAGCGCTTCGGCTTGACTCCAAACAGAGCTCAGTAACAGCCCTAAGCTGAACAATAGGATACGGATCATTGGCCACCCGACTGCAGCGCTTGGCGTGCGTTGTCAATGTTCTGATCAAAGTAATACCAGTAAAAATCGGCATCGCGATAGCCTTCGATACGCTCGGCCACTTCCTCGCCTTGGGCATTGAGAAATAGGATCGTAGGCGTCGCAATAACCCGATAGCGGGTTACCAGATCGTCCGGCGTAATCATTTCATCATTGCGCCAGCGCACCGGCGTTGTATCGTCCCAGACCAGCTTTTGCAAGCTAATGGCCTGCTGATACGCCAGGGTATTGACCACCGCGGGCATCACCTCACGTTCCAGTCGCTTGCAATAGGGGCAGGTTGAGTGCGCGACATAGAGCACCAGTGGTTTGCCCTCGGCGGCCATCGCACCCAGGGCTGCCGGAAAGTCGGCCTTGGCAAAGATCAGGTCGCTGCTGGCCCAGGCGCCGACGCTGAGCAGCACAGCGGTGCTCAGCGCGGCCAGCGGTTTAAAGATTGCTCTAGAGATCATCCAGTATTGCCTCAAACAGTTCATCGGAATAAAGATCGCGGAAAAAATGGTCCGCACCCTCGATCAAATGGGTTGAGATGAGCGGATTGTTGATGAATTCCGACTGATATTCCATTAACCGGTCCGACAGAGGGTCTTCGCTGCCGAGGAAGATTTGTGTCGGGATGTCGATCTTGGCAATCAGGCTCGGGGTATGTTTGTTCGGTGTCGGCAGATAATAGGACAAAAAGGCTTCGGCTGAGACTTTGGCGAAGGTGCAGTAGAGCACGGCCGCTTCGGTAATGGGCTCAACCTGGTTGTCCAGACCCTGAAACAAGCTAACCTGTTCGGCTAAGGACTTGCCGTACCGATTTTCGAAGCTTTTCGTCACGCGAGCCTGTTCATAGGTGGCTGGGGCAATCAGCGCTAAGCGTTCGAGGCCAGGGTAATGATAGGTTTGGTAAAACAAAGACGCCTGAGCGCCGCCGCGAGAGTGCGCAATCAAGACGAATTTCGTGTGTCCCTGAGTGCCCAGCCAATCGAACCAGGCCTTGAGTTCTTCCACTGCCTGTTGATGGCTGCCGACTACCGGCATGGTTTCGCAATTCATAAACGATTTGCGATCGTCGATACCCAGGCTGAGACTCAGATTCAGGCTGGAATAGCCCTCATAGGTCGCCAGATCCTGCAGGTAGGTCGGCAGTTCGGTATCGTGGTGCATCCAAGTGCCATGCAGAATCACCATAACGGGCTTTTCATGCGCGGCATCGTCGTTTTCATAGTTGGCGTTTAAGCGCAGCCCATCGTGACGAATCTGTACCGGTTCGGCAGAGACCCAACTCGACATTACTAGACTGGCTAGAACAGAGCATAACAAACTAGCGACACGGATTAGCATAGTTGACTCACTTACAAATAAAGTGGCATAGCGCATCATGCTAAGCCTGGGTTAGAGGGAACATTACGCAATTCGGGCGTATTGATCTTTTTCAGTGCAATTGTCTGCTGGTCCTGCAGGTAGGTAGCGACGGTATCCCAAATGGGTTCGCCCTCAGACTGGGAGCCAACCGTGGCCCAGCCCGANACCTTATATTCTTTACTGGCGTCGATAGGAGTACCGTTATCGAGGCGCATATTGTCGATCCGCTTGCCCATGCTGGCGGTCGGATCGATGCGGTAATCCATGCCGCCTAAGCGCACCATATCGCCACCCTGTTGGTAATAGGGATCGGCGTTAAAGAGGTTATCGGCGACATCTTCCAAAATCAGCTTCAGATCGGCGCCCGACATCATCCGAGTGTAGGTTTCCGGATAGGTGATACAGGTCTGATCGAGCACATTTTCCATGGTGATGGTCTGGCCCGGCAAGATCGTCGTGCCCCAGCGGAAGCCCGGCGAGAGCGATATTTGGGAGTCGTTGACGGCCCGTAAGGCATCACAGATAACCTGATCGAAGGTGCCGTTAAAGTTACCGCGGCGGTACAGCAGATCATCGGACTTGGCCAGCGGACGCTGCAGCTGGGCCAGGTAGGGCTGGCGAATGTCGGTGATCAATTGACTCATAGTCGGGTCGGCCCGCAGGTAGTCGGAGAATACCGGCAACAGACGATATTGATAGCTGTCGATACCACTGGCGCCAAACTTCAGATCCAACACACCCAAAAATTTGCCATTGGAGCCAGCGTTGGTGACGAGGGTTATGCCGGCCTTATTTTTGACTTCGATCGGGGCTGGGATACCGTCATGGGTGTGCCCGCCTAAGATCGCATCGATGCCGGTGACATCGGCGGCCAATTTCAGGTCGACGTCCATACCATTGTGCGACAGCAAAACCACCGCATCGGGCTTCTCCGTGCTGCGAATCTGGTCAACCAGTTCCTGCAAGTCGAGCGGATTGATGCCGAAAGTCCAATCGGGAATAAAGCGTTGCGGGTTGGCAATCGGCGTGTAGGGGAAGGCCTGGCCGACCACGGCGACACGACGGCCACCGAGTTCCTTGATCACATAGGGTTGAAAGGCGTGACCGCTAAACTCATCCCAAGCCTCGGCACCGTCGAATAGGGCGTCTTC
>JGI20152J14361_10000188_pt1 | contig 48545 bp, 51 predicted proteins | sample COG_02_FD_14361 | JGI IMG/M metagenome (IMG submission 14361)
TAGGTGTTAATTCCAGGCGGCATCGCGGCGATGACTACAGTTGAATTTCGCACGCCCACAGGCAGGTGAAACACATGGGTACCCAAGACATAAACCAACGCCGGAAACAGCAGTAATTTGATCGTGCCCACAGCAGCGACCTCGGGTAAATTACTGGTCAATTTATAGCGATGTAAAACACCACCCAATGCGAACAATGCCACGGGAAGGGCGCTGCGCGCCATCATCTCCAACGCCGCTTCTGCTGTAGCAGGTAAGGCAATTCCGCTGAAGTTAAACGCAAACCCCATAATCAAACCCAGCGCCAATGCATTGTGAAAAATCGCACGAGTCACTGCGCGTACGATGGCTATTGATCCTTGGCCGTCGGCGCGTAAAACCTCCATGCAGGTGATACCGATGATATAGCAGAACAACACATGTACTGATGCCAACGCATAGTTGGTGGACAAGGCTTCGACGCCGTAAGCGCGTTCCATAATAGGCAGCCCCAACAATACCATATTAGAAAACAGCGTCGTAAAACCAACCGCCACAGATTGCGCCGGTGTACGTTTGAAAAACACAAAACCAGTAAGGCCACCAATAATAAAAATCAACAGTGCAGGGATGTAATAAGTGGCAAATAATGGAACGTTAAAATAGGCCTTTAAATCCAGTCGCGCCACTGCCAAAAACAACAGGCAAGGAATGGCAAATTTCTGTGCAAATTTTGCCAATGCATCTATGCCAGCTTCGGACATCAAGTCACGCCACATTGTCCCATATCCTGCGCCAATGATCAGGAATACAGGCAGGACGGTGATGAATATGCTAAGCATGTTTAAACCTTAAGTTTGATTTGTAATCCATCATAAGCTGGTGTTACATTTTGCGGCGTTTCGCCATTCAAAATATCGTAATCTAAATCAATATGCATGTTCGTCAAAATTGCGCTTTTGGGGGCATGTTTTTCTATCAACGCTAATGCCTGTTCAACGTTGATATGACTGGGGTGTTCCTTGTAACGAAGACTGTCCAGTATCCAACATTCAATATCAGCAAGATCGTGGTCAGAATTGCCAATTAACGCTGATATATCAGGTGTGTACAACACATTATTTACGCGAATTGCGCGCACATCAATATTGCCGTGTGCCACATCAAACGTCGTGATTTTGATTTTCCCGCCGGCACCCTCAATCACCAATTCCCGACCCAAATCATGCATATCCAAAATAGGCGGATATGGGCTGCCCTCTGGTGTTTCAAATGCATATCCAAAACGTTGCAAAATCATATCCTTGGTACGTGGCCCTGCGTACACTGGCAGACGGCGTTTCATTGATAAAACGATCATCCGTAAATCATCTAAACCATGTAAATGGTCTGCATGTTCGTGCGTGTAAACGACGGCGTCCAACGCACCTATTTTTGCGTCCAATAATTGTTCGCGCATGTCAGGTGATGTGTCGATTAAAACGGACGTAACACCATCATTTTCAAAGCGTTGAATAAGCAGTGAACAACGACTGCGTTTGTTGCGTGGATTTGCGGGATCACATGCGCCCCAATTCCCGCCTAAACGAGGTACACCACCTGATGATCCACATCCCAATATTGTAAAACAAAGCTCGCCCATTACAACGCAGCCTTTGAAAACAGCGTGTTAAAATTCTGCGTCGTTTGCGCGGCGAAATCCGCGTACTCCATGCCATATACTTGGGCGCCAACTTGGGCTGTATGCGCCGTATACGCAGGTTCATTCCGTTTGCCGCGAAAAGGCATGGGGGCCAAATAAGGGCTGTCAGTTTCGACCAAAATACGATCGACTGGAGCGGCGGCAAATATATCGCGCAGCTCTTGGCTTTTCTTAAATGTAGCGATGCCAGACATAGACAAATAAAACCCCAAATCCAATGCCGCGCGGCCCAATTCAGCGGATGACGAAAAGCAATGCATGACACAACCAAATGCACCTTTGCCATGTTCATCGCGTAGGATTTCGATCATGTCATCATCCGCTGCACGCGAATGTATAATCAACGGCAAACCCGTTTCACGCGCGGCCGTAATATGAATGCGCAAAGACTGCTTTTGAATGTCGGCGCTGTCTGCTGTGTAATGGTAATCCAAACCCGTTTCACCAATGCCAACCATTTTGGGATGTTGCGCAATTTCAATCAACTGATCAACAGTGGCTAACGGCTCTTCGGCGGCAGACATCGGGTGTGTTCCCGCCGCATAATAAACCGCATCATAGGCATCAGCAATCGCACGCACGACAGGCTCATTTTTCAAACGCGTACAGATAGTGACCATCCGCATAACACCCGCCGCTTGAGCGCGCTGAACCAGCTCAGGGATCTCGCCCTCGAAGTCTGGGAAATCAAGATGGCAGTGGCTGTCGACGATGATTGGATTGGTCATGATATGCCCCTCAGCGGATCAGGCCCGCGCAGTTTCTTCGAATGTCAGCAACATATCTAGGATCACAGAAGAAGGGTCAAGATTAACAGCGCGTGCATGTGATGTTCGAGCAGTGCTTTCTTGTAATAAATTGGCCCATTTACGTGCGGCGCGGATGTTTGGGGCCAGTTTGGACAACACCAATGCCTCGCCGTTTGCGGCTTCTTGAAAGTCGGCTGGCTGTAAGGCTCCGAACTTGGCGAGACGCGAAATGAACTGTGCATACAGGCGCAGTGTCATTGTATAACGGTCCACGGCGTTTTTACCCACACAGGCATCTGCNATGGTTTGCATTACTTGGCGATCCATACGCGGGGCTTGGTTGGCCATTTCCACAAGTGAGCGGTAAAGGTTCGCACCTTCGCTGGAAATGAGATCAATAGATGCACCAACTGAACCGTCAGCCAAGATACCAACAGTTTGAATTTCGGACTGTGTTTCAAAACCAGACTGGGCCAATGCGGCGCTTAGGTTATCTGGGTTTAATGATGCGCAACGCAATGTCCGGCACCGGGAACGAATTGTTGGTAAAAGTCGTGATGGTTGGTGGCTGACCAAAAGGATTAGAACCTTCGCTGGTGGCTCTTCCAATACTTTTAGTAACGCATTTGCTGCGGCAGTATTCATTTCATCGGCGGCGTCTATGATTGCGACCCGCCAGCCACCATCCGCTGCCGAGAGTGTGAAAAAGCTTTTCAGTTTTCTAATTTCATCGACGGTGATGTTTTGTTTTAGTTTCTTGGTTTTATCGTCCCAGGGACGTCGCGCCAAAAACAATCCGGGTTCCGCCAAGGCATCAATGCGATGTGAAACTGGGTGTTCCGGGGAAACGTCCAAGCTTGACGGAGCAGGGGCATCAAACATGCCACCTTTTTCTGGTTGAGACAGTAAAAAACGTGCGATGCGCCATGCAAGAGTTGCTTTGCCAATGCCCTTAGGACCTGTGATCATCCATGCATGGTGCAAGCGGTCAGAATTATATGCCGTCAAAAATTCTGCTTGGGGTTCATCATGACCGTACAGCGAATAGGTGTGCCGCGGATGACTTGCGCCGGCTTGTTGATCTGAATGCTGAATTTCATCGCTCATGCTATGTGACTTACTGCAATTGCTGCGATGTCATCAGCGATTTGTTCGCGTGCACGCATTCCATTGATCAAATGGCAGCGATGATTTTCCGATTTTGCCAAATCCAAAAAGCCAGCGCGTAGAGATTTTTGAAAGCTCAGACCAAAGTCTTCGAAACGATCCTCACCTGAATCTCTGGCGAGACCACGCGCCAGCGCGTTTTCAGGATCGGCATCGATGACAAACGTTAGGTCTGGTTCTTTTTGGATGATTATGCTGTGTAGTTGGTCCACTGTTTCACGCAGATCAGCGCGTGCAACGCCTTGATAGACACGCGTGGAATCAACGTAGCGATCGCAAATTACAATATGACCAAGCGTGAGGGCAGGTATCACAGTTTTTTCCAAGTGGTCACGCCTTGCCGCTGTAAACAATAATATTTCTGTTTCGGGCGACCAACGATCAGTGTCACCAGACACCAAAAGACTGCGGATCATTTCCGCGCCAGCGCTGCCACCTGGTTCGCGTGTTTTGACAACCTTGTGACCCAATTGCGTCAGTTTTGCCGCCAGCATTTCTGATTGCGTGGACTTTCCAGATCCATCGATACCTTCGAATGTAATGAATAACCCTTGGTCCATGATTAGTTTTTGGACCACAATCTGCCACCCAATAAATCTGTGCTGAGTAATTCAGCGCTGGCAAGCACACGATTAACAATCGATCCCTTTGCCACGTCATTTTGAGCAACAAGATTGTGTTTCGTTGTTTGCATGTTTGGTGTGGTTACGGTCAGTGTGGCGACACGCGTACCCGCTTTTATCGGTGCTTCAAGTGGGCCAGTATATGTAACTTTGATATCGACATCATTCAGCGAACCAAGTGGGAACAGTCCTGAAATATCCTTCTCAGCAACCAAACCCACTGTTTTTTCGCTACCTAACCATACTTGGGCATCAGCGATCTGTGTGCCTTGTTTAAACAATTCCTTGCTGACGAATTGACGAAATGCCCAATTGGTCAGCTTTTCAGCTTCGTTTGCACGGGCAATTTTTGAATCCAATCCCGTAATCATAAAGATGATCCGACGATTACCCTGTTTGGCCGATCCGACTAAGCCATAACCGGCTTCTTCTGTGTGGCCTGTTTTTAATCCGTCTGCACCAATACCAAGGGATAACAAAGGATTGCGGTTGCTTTGGTTGACGCCGTCCCATGTAAATGCGCGTTGAGAGAAGAAACCATAGTATTCAGGGTAATCCGTGATCAATTTATTCGCCAGAAATACGAGGTCACGTACGCTCATGCGCTGTTTTGGGTGTGGCCATCCTGTTGAATTGCCAAATGTGGACGATGTCATGCCCATTTCTGCAGCGCGTGTTGTCATTTGCTGTGCAAATGCGTTTTCGGTTCCCGCAATATTTTCTGCAACAGTAATACAAGCGTCATTGCCAGATTGGACGATAATGCCCTGAATTAAATCACGCACTGTCGCGCGTTCGCCTGTGCGAAGAAACATTGTTGATCCACCAAGACTGGTCGCCCGTTCAGACACCAAAAATTTAGTATCCATTGTAACACGGCCATCGCGCAATGCTTCGAACAACATATAGACTGTCATTAATTTTGACATGGATGCAGGCGGAACAGGTCGATCGGCGTCTTTTGCCAACAAAACCGTGCCGGTGGTTTGGTCGACTATCATTGCCGATCTAGCCAACGTATCAAATGCCATCGCCTGACTGGACAGGCAAAAGCCAAAAATCAAAAGTGTGAAATACCGAATGAAAGCCATGATTTAACCTTTTACGAAATACGCGTCTGCAAAGCCCATTGATTTAACCGTTGCCAACAGTTTGGATTTTTCAGCCTTTGTGGAAACTGGCCCCGCCAGTACGCGGTAAAATGTTTTACCTTTTGCGGATGATTTTACGATTTTACCGGCTATGTTTTTTGTTTTCAACTTGGCCAATGTCGCATTCGCGTTTGATTCAACGCTGAATAATCCCAATTGTGCAAATCTGGAATCTGATGTTATGGCGGGCGCTTTTAAAGCAGGCGTCGGTTTAACCGGTGCTACAGTTTTTTTTGCTTTGCTTGTTTTATCCAAAGCCTTGAGAGTTGATTCCGCAATGTCTTCGCTTGGGGCGGGTTTGGGGGCCTTGGGATCTACAACAGGTATTTTCTTAATGCGCATTGCAGTTACGGAAACTTCAAGCGTTGTTCCTGCAACAGCTCCAATTGCAACTGCGGCGTCTGAAGACAACTGAAATGCCGGGCCGGGTAGGCTGCTCTCGCGATTGAAAAGTGCACCGATTACGAACTTGCCGTTAGATTTGTTGCGAATGATAATACGTTCTGGTTTTTTGACGTTTGGATGTGCAACCCAAACACCGCCCAGTGACGGGCGACCGTCCCATAATGCCTTTGCAGATTTCTGGAACACTTCGGGGGCTTCAACATCTTTTTCGATGAATTTCGTTGTGGTGGCAGGCGCTTGTTCTGATGTGGGCGCTTTGTTAAATAATGGTTGGCCTTCTTGGCATGCCGCCAAAAATAGAGAGACGCACCCCAAAAGGGTCGCGCGCCCAACGTATGTTGTAAAACGATGCCTGATCACAATATCTACTCCCGTTGCGTAAAAAATTGATAATTCATTTTTACGTGCTGTCGCTTATTTTTCGACCTAATCAGACCATAAACAATTATAGACAAGGTTGGAAGCTAGTTGTCGGGCAAAAAAAATCAAATAGGCGCCGATTTGCGCATTGTTTGGGCTTGCGTCTTGATCAAAGTCGATTTAGTGATCGCGTAACGGATCGACCCCGTTTATGGCACGGAGAGGTGGCAGAGTGGTCGAATGCGGCGGTCTTGAAAACCGTTGAACTTAACGGTTCCCAGGGTTCGAATCCCTGTCTCTCCGCCACTCACCCCATAAGGCATTGTATTCCAATAAAATAAGAGTGTAACACCTTTACGGATGTTGTCATGGAGGTTACTGTGGAGGTTATTGAAGCTCTCCAAGGCATATAAATATGCATTACCCTGCCACTACATTAAGCTTCCAAAAAGGAAAGTATTACGTTGTAGTTACTATTCCAGCTGAACTTAAAGAGTATTTTAAAGGCAGGAAACAATTAAAACGCTCAACGGGAACATCTGACGACGGACAAATTAATCGCTTTCAATTCGCTCATACTAACCCCTCCAAGCGACCAGTGTCGTCTAAATTTCAACACTAAGCTCTGTTACTAGCTGATTTGATTGTAAAATTTTAAAGCTTTCCCAGTTGAAAGCCAAGTGAAAATGAAAAGAGAATACAGTTTGTAATTAATGCGATTCTTGGCGAGAGTTGTGAGTTGCTTAATATCAAAAAAACCACGCCGACATTTTGTCCGCGTGGTTCTGTGAAGATAGATTATAGAACGTTTAATACTCCAAAAATTGATAGTCGTTTAGAAGGGTTCGAGTTAGATCAGAAAAACGCTTGTAGCCCGGTTTGTGCACGACCAAGTATAAGGGCATGCACATCATGCGTACCTTCATAAGTGTTGACCGTTTCCAGATTAACCATGTGACGAATGACTTGGAATTCTTCACTGATGCCGTTGCCGCCGTGCATATCACGCGCGATACGTGCGATATCTAGTGCTTTGCCACAGTTATTACGTTTCATCAGGGAAATCATTTCAGGGGCCGCGTTGCCTTCGTCCATCAAACGCCCAATGCGCAAGCTACCTTGGAGACCAAGTGTTATTTCTGTTTGCATGTTTGCCAGTTTCAATTGGAACAACTGCGTTTGTGCCAGCGGTTTGCCAAATTGCTTACGATCCAGTCCGTATTGACGTGACGCATGCCAGCAGAATTCCGCCGCACCCAATACACCCCAGCTGATGCCATACCGCGCGCGGTTCAGACAACCAAATGGGCCTTTGAGGCCAGAAACATTAGGTAACAGTGCGTCTTCACCGACTTCGACGTCTTCCATGACGATTTCGCCAGTAATTGAGGCTCGTAACGACAGCTTGCCTCCTATTTTGGGTGCAGACAGACCCGCCATGCCTTTTTCAAGAACAAAACCTTTGATTTTGCCACCATGTGCATCAGATTTAGCCCAAACGACAATCACATCGGCAATTGGGCTATTAGAAATCCACATTTTGCTGCCGTTTAGTTTGTATCCAGTGGCAGTTTTTTCTGCACGGGTTTTCATACCACCCGGATCAGAACCAGCATCCGGTTCCGTCAGGCCAAAGCAGCCAATAAATTCACCACTTGCCAGTTTCGGCAGGTACTTTTTACGCTGTTCTTCAGAGCCATAGGCGTAAATCGGATACATCACCAAGGAACTTTGCACTGACATCATGGAACGATAACCACTGTCCACACGCTCGACTTCGCGTGCCACCAAACCATAGCTGACGTATGATGCGCCAAGTCCGCCGTATTCTTCGGGAATAGTAATACCCAACAATCCCATATCGCCCATTTCGAGGAAAATCTCAGGATCTGTTTCCTCTTTTGAAAATGCTTCGATGACACGTGGTTGCAATTTTTCTGCTGCATAGTTCGCAGCAGCGTCGCGTAGCATGCGTTCCTCTTCAGATAATTGGTTTTCGAATAAGAAAGCGTCGTCCCATGTGAAACTGGAAAGATCAGGTTTGCTTTGTGGTGAAAGGGTTGGCATTGATTACTCCGTGCTTTGGTTATCCCATCTGTTTGCCGATCAATGTCCTTGAAGACAAGGATATTTATCCAAATTGTTAAAAAATGAGAATAGTGGTCGTTTTCCGACGCTGTCGCAAAGTGACCAAAAGTGTTGCGAAAGTGGTTGGAGATGTAGCAAAGTTCCACCATACATTGCCTTAGAGTTATAACCTCAGCTTAAGTGCTGCTCTTTTAAGGAAATCTATCCATGAAAATGACAACAGAAGAAGCATTCGTAAAAGTATTGCAAATGCATGGAATTGAACACGCTTTTGGTATTATCGGTTCGGCTATGATGCCAATTTCCGATTTGTTCCCAGCTGCTGGTATTAACTTTTGGGATGCTGCACACGAATGTAACGCTGGCATGATGGCTGATGGTTACACACGTGCATCTGGTAAAATGTCCATGATGGTTGCACAAAACGGCCCAGGCATCACAAACTTCGTGACGCCAGTGAAAACAGCCTACTGGAACCACACTCCTTTGTTATTGGTCACACCACAAGCAGCAAACAAATCAATCGGCCAAGGTGGCTTCCAAGAGATGGAACAGATGAACCTGTTCGCTGATTGTGTTGCATACCAAGAAGAAGTACGCGATCCATCACGTATCGCGGAAACATTGAACCGTGTTATCATGCAAGCGCACCGCGCATCTGCACCGGCACAGATCAACATTCCACGCGATTTCTGGACACAAGTTATCGACATCGAAATGCCAAAGGTTGTTGAATTTGAACGCCCATCAGGCGGTGAAGATGCATTGGCGCAGGCGGCAGAACTGTTGTCTAACGCTAAGTTCCCAGTGATTTTGAACGGTGCTGGCGTTGTTATCGGCGGCGCGATCCCTGCATCTGCTGCATTGGCGGAACGTTTGGACGCACCAGTATGTTGTGGTTACCAGCACAACGATGCATTCCCAGGCAACCACCCATTGTTCGCAGGCCCACTTGGCTACAACGGATCAAAGGCTGGTATGGAATTGATTTCCAAAGCTGACGTTGTTTTGGCATTGGGTACACGTTTGAACCCATTCTCTACATTACCAGGTTATGGCATTGATTACTGGCCAACAAATGCGAAAATCATTCAGGTTGACATCAACCCAGACCGTATTGGCCTGACCAAAGATGTTTCTGTTGGTATCGTTGGTGATGCGAAAAAAGTTGCTGAAACTTTGTTGGCTAACCTTGGTGATCACGCAGGTGACGCGGGCCGTGCAGAACGCACAGCGACAATCGCAAAAACAAAATCTGCTTGGGCACAAGAATTGACATCAATGGATCACGAAGATGACGATCCAGGTACATCTTGGAACGAACGTGCGCGTTCAGACAAGCCGGATCACATGTCACCACGTATGGCATGGCGCGCAATTCAAAAAGCGATGCCCGCGAATGCAATCATCTCTTCTGACATTGGTAACAACTGTGCGATCGGGAATGCTTACCCTTCATTCCAAGAAGGTCGTAAATATTTGGCACCTGGTTTGTTTGGTCCATGTGGTTATGGTTTCCCAGCAATCGCTGGCGCTAAAATCGCACAACCTGATGTTCCTGTAGTCGGCTTTGCTGGTGACGGCGCATTCGGTATTTCAATGAACGAAATGACGGCTGTTGGTCGCGGCGAATGGCCTGCGATCACAATGGTTATCTTCCGCAACTACCAGTGGGGCGCAGAAAAGCGTAACACGACATTGTGGTTCGACGATAACTTCGTTGGTACAGAATTGGACACAGATGTTTCATACGCTGGCATCGCCAACGCATGTGGTCTGATTGGTGTTCAAGCAACATCAATGGATGAACTTACTGATCAATTAGATGCAGCGATCAAAGCGCAGATGACTGAAGGTAAAACTACATTCATCGAAATCTTGCTGAACAAAGAATTGGGTGAACCATTCCGTCGTGACGCAATGAAAAAGCCAGTTTCTGTTGCAGGCATTTCAAAAGACGACATGCGCCCACAAAAAGGCGCGTAAGTCAGATTACATTTTGAAGGCGGCGTTGGTTTATTCCAACGCCGTTTCTTGTTTGCGCGGTAAAAATGCGCAGCATTTACCATTTTGTCCCAGTTTCTTCATCTAGACTTGCCCCATGCGGCAATTCCTGATTTCCTGTGCTCATATTTAAAGGAGCCCGCCGTGCCAAATCAAAATCATTTTATCAGTGAAGCAAGTCCGCACTGTCCCGCTGATTTGTTAGAACGCGCCCGATCAGGCACAGTGCCCCGTGTTGCTATTGCGCGCGCCGGTGCGCCATTGCCAATGCAGGCAGCATTTGAAGCGACACAGGCGGGTATTATGATCCCTATATTTGTGGGCGAGGCGGCAGATATTCAAGCTGAAGCTGACAAGCTGCAATGGGATATATCAGAATTTAAAGTCGTCGATACCGTTGGCGAAGCCGAAGCGGGGATTACTGCGGCGACGCTGTGCGGTAACGGCGATGCAGATGTCTTGATGAAGGGGCAGTTGCACACGGATGTGTTCATGAAGTCGGCTTTAAACCGTGAGGCTGGTTTGCGGATTGGCGCCAAGTTTGTGCACCTGTTTTCAATGACCCATCCCAAGGGCGGAACACCGATTGTGATTTCTGACGCTGCGGTGAATGTATCGCCCGATTTAGAGACCCGACAGGACGCAACCCGCAGTGTTGTTAAGCTCCTAAAGGCATTAGGCGTAGAACGTCCTAAAGTGGCATTTTTGTCTGCGACAGAAGTCGCCATTCCAGCCGTTCCAAGTTCAGTTGAGGGCGCTGATTTAGCCAAATGGGCGCGTGATAACGTTGAAGGCGCAGATTTTGCAGGACCATTGGCTTTGGATTTGATTTTATCAGAAAAATCACGCGATATTAAAGGGATGCAAGATGATCCTGTTGCGGGGCAGGCAGATGGTATTATTGTGCCAGACATTGTTTCAGGCAACACATTGTTCAAAGCAATGGTTTATATGACTGGTGCTTGCTCCGGTGGTTTGGTTGTGGGCGGCAAGGTTCCAATCCTGTTGACCAGTCGCGCAGACAGCGCTGCGGCACGTATGGCATCAGTTGCATTAGCGTCGGTTTGGTCCAACGCAAAATAGAGATTATTAGGATGGTAAATAAAAGCGCCGTTTGAGGGATCAAGCGGCGCTTTGTGTTACTTGCCGCGTGAAATTGCTGCGACGCCTGTGCGTGCGACGTCGACCAATCCCAGTGGGGTCATCAGTTCGACGAATGCGTCGATCTTTTCCGGCGTGCCCGTGAGCTCGAAAACAAAGCTTTCTAATGTCGTGTCTACGACGCTTGCTCGGAAAATTTCGGAAGTGCGTAATGCTTCGACGCGGTTGTCGCCTTTGGATACGACCTTGACCATTGCTAATTCGCGCTCAACGGATGGGCCTTCGACGGTTAAGTCGTGTACATCATGAACCGCAACCATGCGGGCCAATTGAGCCTTAATCTGTACGATCACGGATGGGGTGCCTGTGGTGACAATGGTGATGCGAGACACGTTGTCTGTGTGGTTTGTTTCGGCGACGGTTAAGCTGTCGATGTTGTAGCCGCGTCCGGAAAACAGGCCAATAACACGTGCTAATACGCCTGCCTCGTTATCGACAAGCACGGCCAATGTATGCGTTTCAATGGTATCGCCTGTGGTGTTTTTCAGATTATAGGCGCTCTTTTTTGATGAGCCTTTTTTCAATGACAACGCGTTCATCACAATTCCCTTTTGATGTGTTTGAGTCACCATAAAAGGTTTTGAATGCATTGTCAGTGCAAAGTTTACACGAGCCGCGTTCCATCGGGAAAAATTGGCTCGCCTGTCAGTGCAATTGATTTGCGGCGTTTGATCAAATGTTTGTACAACTTGGCATATGTGCGGCGAAAACTCTGACGTTCGATTAAGCTCATCTCGGTTTTGAAGCGCCGGCGAATACCCTTGTTTTTTTGGGTAAAACGTCTGTTTTGAACAAACGAAGTTACACGATATGGTTCGATTTCCAAGTGTAGGTGTGCCAAGATTTGGCGTGTTGCTGTTTCCATGTCGAAGGCCAGATCATCAAAGAAAAGAGGTAGGCAATTTGGTCGCACTAACCACTGTGTCAGGCTGTCGATTTGATTGTTTATATTGGACTTCGCGGTGTCTAGGTCTGTGATTTCGGTAAATGCAGATTTGCCTTCAGCACGGTTTCGGTGTCCATGATCGATCATGGACAATGCCATGTCACGGGGGTCGCGATATGTGGCGTGGGCCATGGCGCGTTTCGTGTTGAAAAGGTCAATGATGCATTGGTCTGGACGGGTGTGAGTTTTGATCACGATGGGATGTCCGATTGATTGCACCTTGTCCCAGATGGCGGCGGTTTCTGTTTCGGTCAAGTGGGCCGCAAAGTTGATTTTCGCGTCACCTTTTAAACCATCTAAACCCAAGTGTGGTTGCGGATAACCCGCCAATTCCAAGCCAGTGCGGGCCAATTCAAATGCCAAAGTTGAGCCGCATTTTGTCATGCCATAAGAAAAAACAATTCGTGGCCCAAGCGGGTGAGGTAGGGGATTTTTGATTGGTTCTGACATGGGGCATTTTGTGTTTGAAATGGTTAACAAATCAATTATTTTCCATTGCTGTATTTCAGCAGCGAGACAATATTAACCTTTGCACAACTGGGCGTTATGATTTGTGGTGTGTTGACCAAGCTATTAATCCCACTTCGAAGGGTCAAGTTGGAAGTATTTTGACATTTGGGCATAAACAGCTGGTTCTTCTTGTTTGAGAGCGGTCGGTCTTTCAAAGAACACCTCTACTGCGACGGCAAAGAATTCTTGTGGTGCTGTGGCACCATAGGAATCGAGGAATGTTTTACGGCCCATTTCAGTATTAAAGATGAGGCGATTGTAAGCCTCGTTCAGGGTGCGTTGCCATTCACTAAATTTGTGGTCTTTGGCCAACACAGGCGCACCGTCTGTGTGACCCGAAAGGCCATCGATTTGATGGGCGAATTCGTGCAGGACGACATTGTGACCATCATCGTCTACAAACGCGCCTTCGGCGGCATGTGCCCACGATAAAATGACGGGGCCGCGTGCCCAACTTTCGCCCAAACGAACGACCTCGCGTTCGCGAACAACATAACCATCGTATTCTTTGCTTATGGATTTAAATGCGCCTGGATAAATCAGGATTGTTTGCAGTGTGTCGTACCATGTATCTGTGTTGACGATCAAAAGGCAGGCCTGCGCCGCGATGGATAATTCCATTTCTTCGGTCACTTCGAGCTCATTACATCCAAGGAATTCCACTTGGTGGAGGAACAGGTTTATTTTACCACTCAGCTTTGCGCGAAGATCATGAGGGAGTTTTTGGCACAGGGGGACTTGGTCAATGATAATTGCCCATTCGCGATCCGACAGTGGTGTAGCGAGGCGCTTTTGGCGCAGTTTTGCGTTGTACCATTTGCGATGAGCAAAAGATGCCGCGATAATGATGAAGATGCAAAGGACGAGAGTAAGTGGCATGGGCACCGTTTGATATAAGTTTGATGGTAACAAACTGTGGGATCGTTGAGATTTATGCAAGGGGGGTAATCACTAATCTACCATGATGGAGATCATAAAAAAGGCCCCCAAATTGGGAGCCTTTTGAAATCCTTGGTGGCTGGTTTAGACCATAACGGCGCCTTCAGCGTCGATGGCACCTTTAGTTGATGCATCGCCCAACAGCATTTCATTATGTGCCTTGCCTGATGGGATCATTGGAAAGCAGTTTTCATGCTTTTCAACCAAGCAGTCAAAAATAACCGGTCCGTCATATGCCAGCATTTCCATAATTGCTTCGTCGAGATCCGCAGGGTCGGAACATTGGATGCCTTTACCGCCAAATGCCTCTGCCAATTTTACGAAGTCTGGCAAGGATTCTGACCAAGAGTTAGAATAGCGTTCGCCGTGAAGCAATTCTTGCCATTGGCGTACCATGCCCAAGCGTTCGTTATTGAGGATGAACTGTTTTGTTGGCAGGTTGTACTGCGTACATGTGCCCATTTCTTGCATGTTCATCATCCATGATGCTTCGCCAGCCACATTGATAACCAAGGCATCAGGGTGAGCCACCTGAACACCAACAGATGCGGGAACGCCGTAACCCATTGTGCCCAAGCCACCAGACGTCATCCAGCGATGCGGGTCTTCGAAACCAAGATATTGTGCGGCCCACATTTGGTGTTGGCCAACCTCGGTTGTGATGTAACGATCCGGATGTTTTTTGGTCAACGCTTCGAGACGTTCCAGCGCGTATTGTGGTTTGATGATGGTTGTGGAGTTCGTGTATGACAGGCATTTTTTTGCACGCCATTCGTCGATTTGACCCCACCAGTTTTTCACAGCTGCTGAATTGGTTTTGCGACCACGTGATTTCCAAACCTTTAGCAAGTCTTCTAATACGTGGGCTACGTCACCCAAAATTGGAACGTCAACGTGGATCACCTTGTTGATGGACGAGGCGTCGATATCGATGTGCACTTTTTTGGAGTTTGGGCTGAATTTTTCCAATACACCTGTAATGCGATCGTCAAAGCGGGCGCCGATGTTGATCATCAGATCGCACCCGTGCATGGCTAAGTTTGCTTCGTATGTTCCGTGCATGCCCAACATGCCAAGCCAGTTTTTGCCAGAGGCAGGGTAGGAGCCAAGGCCCATCAGCGTTGATGTGATTGGGAAGTCAGTAGATTTTACCAAGTCGCGCAGCAATTGGCATGCGCCACGGCCAGAATTAATCACGCCACCGCCTGTGTAGAACACGGGGCGTTCAGCGGTTTCCATCAGTTCAACCAGCTCTGTAATCGCGGCCAAGTCGCCCTTTACTTGTGGTTGGTAATGTTTGACGTGCGATTTGGCTTTGGTTGTGTAGGTGCCTGTTGCGAATTGAACATCCTTTGGGATGTCGACCAAAACAGGGCCGGGGCGACCAGATGTGGCGATATGAAATGCTTGGTGAATTGTTTCAGACAGTTTGTCTGTGTCTTTCACCAACCAGTTATGTTTTGTGCAAGGACGTGTGATGCCAACGGTGTCAGCTTCTTGAAAGGCATCGGAGCCGATCATGAATGTGGGAACTTGGCCCGTCAGAACGATCATGGGGATTGAGTCCATCAATGCATCCGTCAAACCTGTAACCGCGTTCGTAGCACCCGGACCGGATGTTACCAAAACAACACCAGGTTTACCTGTAGAACGTGCGTAACCTTCAGCGGCGTGTGTGGCGCCTTGTTCGTGGCGCACAAGAATATGTTTGATGTCGCTTTGTTGGAAAATCGCATCATAGATAGGCAGAACTGCACCGCCTGGATAACCAAAGATCGTATCGACGCCTTGGTCCTTCAGTGCTTGAATTACCATCTCCGCGCCGGTCATTTTCTTACTCATTGGTCTGTGCTCCGTCTTTGACATAAAAAAACCCCCGAAATGGGGGCGCATGGGATCGTATCGGTTTTATCCGTCTACGGCGCCCTGCGCGTGATCACGTTGACCACAATATTTTCGTTTAGGTTTAACATTGCAAATACCATATTATACTGACCGACAGCGTCAAGCGTTAAAATGTCGCGAATGTGAATTGTTGTAATTTAATGTCGCTCTGTGTGATGTATTGAAATTAAATTACACAAATATCGAATTTTGACATTTTAAATTACCCTCATTCACTAAGGCACACTTGGCAATGCGAGTCCTGAAACCTGTTCGAGTATTGTTTTGTTGTTGCCAGATTGGGGTTCTGTATCTGATGGGTATTGGCTGTCATACTGGACCCATTCACCGTTGATGCATAGCTCGAGTGCGTCAAATTGGGATTTGTAGTCCATTTTAGGACTGCCAGCGACCCAGTAGCCCAAGTAAACATAGTTTAATTCCATTTCACGCGCGATTTCGACGTGATCTAAAATCATGTACTTACCAGGACTGCGATCTGACATGTCTGGATCAAAGAATGAGTAAACCATCGACAATCCGTCATCCAAGACGTCTGTAAGGCATGCATATTTTAAGATAGAGCCGCCGTTTAGTTTGGGTTGGTTGTATTCGACGATACGTGTGCGCACTGGTGTCTCTTCGATCATGGCGCCAAACTCAAACACGTCCATATCGGTCATTCCGCCATCTTGGTGACGCGAATTGAGGTAGGTTTTGAACAGATCGTATTGTTCATCGGTGGCCCATGCTGTGTGCGCACCCCGCATGAGATCCTCGTTGCGCCGAAGTGTGCGTTTCTGAGATCTGCTTGGTTTGAATTTCGAAACATTGATGCGGGCCGAAATGCAGGCGCTGCAATCTGTGCAAGCGGGGCGATACAAGACGTTTTGTGAACGACGAAACCCCTGTTTTGATAGCGCATCATTGAGTGCCTGACCGTTGGCGTCCTGAAGGCCTGTGAACAATTTACGTTCAATGCGATCCGCAAGATAAGGACACGGCTGTGGTGCCGTTACATAGAATTGTGGTGCAAGCGGAAGGCTGTGTTTCATAGGTCCACGCTAACAAGGGATGCCAGCGGGATCAACGGTTCTGTTTTGAAAACGTTATGTTTTTAAATTGGTTAAAAATCCAAATATTCCGCGCGCGCTGTCTTCGTTGGCGCGTTTCAATCTGCGTTGTGAAACTTTCACTCCTTTGCGTAGTTGTGCGTCGGATTTTAGATTCTTTAATTCCAAAGCTTGGCGTGACAGCAATGTTGCGCGTGCGCCGATAGAACTTTCGAATTGATAAATATGGAGGTCAGGCCATTTCAAATGACCGCCGGTGTGCAATGCCGTTAAGTCCGCAACAAAGTTGTGGCATTGTTGGTTTTCCATAAGCAAAACGTATTCGTTGGCTTGTTCAACCAAATTCGACAGAGCAACAAGATGGCTGACTGCTGTATGGATGTGCATAATAACCGCTTGAGTGTAAACCAGATCGGCCCGTGGCCACTGGTTCGAGAAGGGCATTGTAATATCTTGGAGACCAATTTTTCCCGCGAGCTGTGGGTGGCGTTGTGTGGCAAGTTCAAGTTGTGTGAACCCCCTGTCGCCACCCGTGACGTTGATGTTCGGGTACAACATTTGCGCATTGGCAACATGATCGCCGCCGCCGCAACCTGCCTCGTGAACGGATGTTGGACTTAGGCGACCAATTGCTTCGAGAATGAGTTGATGGTTTTCGTGCAAGGTACCACTGGAGCTTCGGACCGCGCCTGTATTAGCATCGAATGACAAATCACCCAGTTTCGCGATCGCGATATGTTGTGTTTCGATATCGTTGGAAATACGGCGGTGATAAGAATCTTTAGTGTAGTTTTCCCAGTCGAAATCATCGTCATAAAACTTGTTCGTTTTATAGAAATACGGCGGAAAATACTCATGAAATGACCCCTAATAATTACGAGCACATTGCGAAGTTTCGATTTTAGGGTCAAGTGATAAAAACTGCGGAAGCGCGCTATTTTTAACTATTAGGTTGATAGTCGAGTGAATAGAATGGCGCCTTTAGCTTATGGTAGCGGGCGATTGATGGCGGTTGTTCCGCGCAAGTAATCATGCACGCCTTGGCCGTGACGCGAAAACAGCATCATTGCGATGGACAATAGTTGTACGAAGAAAAATATCATCGCTAAGGTGAAAACGATTGTGTGCCAAAGAGCTTCGTCAGGTGAGAGGCGATTGCCAAGGTTATTTCTGATTTCGATGCCCGTAATCATCATGCCGGGTGTGGCAGAGCGCGCCCTTAGGAAATAGATTCGATAGAGCAGGTTTATAATGAGCAATGTCAGCGGAAAGAAAATGGCGGCAATGCCAATCGTGGCGATTGATGCGCCCAGTGCTAGCAATAAAATTACAAAAAGGTCGATAAACCATGCGAGTAGACGTTTGAATGCCACGCCGTCGTAAAACTGAGGGTCAATGTCTGGGTCGGGTAGTCCGCTGAGATCAAAATCGGGCATGATAAAACCAAATAACTTCGCCCTCAATTATGAGGGCGAAGAGGCAGGGCCGCAAGGGGGAGAGTGAGGCCATGCGTTTTGTTAGGCCATTTCAGCCTGTTCGGTGTTCGCGTCCTTTTGTTGTTTGGCGCGGTCGTCCATAAATTGGTCAAACTCTGTTTTGTCTTTTGCATCGCGAAGGCGCTGCAAAAATCCATTAAAGGCTGACTGTTCATCGTTTAGACGTTCAATTGTGTCTTGTTTGTAAGCATCAAATGCTGTGTTGCCTGTAGAGGCGTGGTTGCGGCGTGATTTATGACAGCCGAAAAATGATCGTGACATGCGGTTGCTCCATAACATGAAAAATAAGATGGCAAGGCCAACGGGCCAGATGAAGATAAAACCAAGGATCATTGCAGCGATCCATGCGCCTTTGCCACGCGCGTCTAACCATTGGATCGGAGAATTGAACCAAGTTACGGTGGAGGTCATTTTTAATATTCCTTTCGGTTTCGGATTGTTAATAATGTAAATGTTATTCACATTAACATATGTAATCGGAAATTATGTAACGTCAAGTGGGTTGAAGTGTTTTTTTGATTTAGTCGGTTTTTTGCCGAAAATCTGCGTGGCAGGCCGCACAGGATTTGCCCAACTGTTTGATTCTTGACGTTAGCTGGGCTTGGCTGGCAACTTGGCGAGGGAATTTCCCAAATCAGTTAAATCCTGTGCCAGGGGGGAGAAGTCATCGGTTTGTGTCCATGCCAAAGGCGTTGCCTTTGAATGTTTGGTGGAGCCTTCGGGGAAGAGCGCGGTCAGGTTCGGGCCTGAATGCATGGCTAAGGTCATGGATGCGTTTGCAATTGCCGAAGTGTCCAACGGTCCATCAAATTTAGCCATAGCGGCCATGCGTTCACAAACAATTCCACTCGCTTTGCCATGGGCGAACGCTGTTGTGGCAATTGTAGTCGCCATGAGTCAAACGAGTTTGTGCGTTTTCATAGTTTAGCCTATTCCGTTGGCGCGTTGAAGTTCGCGGATGTATGTAATGATCGAAATGATTTCATTGTCTGTTATGCCATCAACGGGCGCCATATTGCCAAAAGGCCAGTGGTGAGCCTGTACACCGAATTTGGCGGCCCGTGCGAAGGAAAGATCGCCGTGGTGTGATGGTTCATAGATTTTGTGGATCAATGGTGGTGCGATGCCAACCTGACCAACGGCATTGACGCCGTGACAGGCTGCGCAGTGCGTTTCAAATGCACCTTGGCCCATTTTTGCGTTTGCGCCGAGCGTGGTCGGAACGGTTACACTGACAATTGGTGTGCCAGCGCCGGCCGTGTTTGGCTTAGGCTTCAGTGCATAGATCGCTACTGCGGTGATGGCAATGATCAACCAAAGAATAGGGGACTTGAACTGTTTCATTATCCGCAGCAGGCCTTGCCCAACGCCTTTAGGCGCCAGTAGTTGTAGGGAAGTGGGGCCAGAAAACCAGCGAGGAGCATGATTGGGATGACCCAAAGATTCAGTTTAGCACCACCTGTTAGAGTGACATCAACGACGTTCATCGCAATCTCCATCGCGATCATGGATATCATCGACATGCCGATTGCGGTTTTAAACGCGATACCCAATGCCATTTGGCGCGACATAATAAAGGTTTCTAACGCGATTGAGGTCAACAGGCCGTTCACAATTGCCAAAGCCATAATCGCCATTGTTGGCCACGGGATACCTGTGAATTGGAAAAAAGCGATTGTGCCCATGTCACCGATGGAACAGCCAATCAAGCACCACATGGTGTTGTAACGCGCGCGCGCCCATGTGTGTTTGCACTTCCAATCGATGGACCGGTTCTGAGTTAATGTGGTCATGTTGATTCCTTTGCTCGGGATTGTTATAAACCTTACAGCAACTGGAGGGTAAAGTGAAAATAGGAGAAATTGCGAAAAAGGCCGAGATGCCGGTGAAAACTGTGCGTTATTATGCGGATATTGATCTGGTGAGCCCCAATGGGCGGACCGATGCGGGGTATCGCACGTATAACGATGCCGCGCTACGAAAGCTGGTGTTTATACGACATGCGCGGGCGTTTGATTTTTCGATTGAGGAATGTCGCGAGTTGTTGGGGCTGTTTACGGATCAGCAACGCACATCAGCGGATGTGAAATCGATTGCGCAGAAACGGTTGGCGCAGATAGAGGCGAAGCAGACGGAATTACAGAGTTTGCACGATGAATTGGCGCATTTGGTGGGGGCATGTCGCGGAGATAATCGCCCTGATTGTCCGATTATTGATTATTTGGGATAGTTTTTGGATAGGGTTCAAAACATGAAAATCGCATTTGGAAAAATTGTTTTTGTCGCCTTGGTGGTATTTTCGGCCCTGTTTTATTACGCCTATTATACACTGCACTATAAATGGCGTGATTGTTTTAATGCATTGGGGCGTTGTTATTACAATGAAAGCGGTGTCGTCTACTTGGCGCAATCGGGGGCTGTTTGGCTGATTTTGGCGGTGTTGGCATCAGTTTTGACGTTGTATCAACTATTTCGATTGATGCGTTGAAGTCAAATTAATCATCCGCTGGTAGAATACCCAAGCCACGCAAGTAAATCCCTGTACCTGTTTCCAACAACTCCTCTGGTGAATATGGCGATCGTGCGCCTGGCTCACCACGTGCGAAAAGCTCGACGATGCCGTGGCTCATGGCCCAGATGTGTTGAGATATCATCATGGGGGGAGGGCGTTTTGCCAAAGGAAGGTGAGCCGAGAGTTTTTCAGCGGCAAGGGACAACACATCGAAACCACGATTGGCGACCTTTGCCAATTCGGGGCTGGCGTTGATTGAGATGTTGCTTTCGAACATGGCGATATAGTTGCCAGGGTATTTGCGTGCAAATGCCAAATAGGCGCGACCAACGGATTCAAAAGAAGCCAGTGGTGTCGTTTCCTTGGTGTAAGCGAATTGCATTAGGTCGGCGAAGATTTCAAAACCTTGGCGGGCAATTTCCGTTATCAGGTCTTCGCGGCCCTCAAAGTGACGGTAAGGGGCCGCCGCGGATACGCCTGCGGTTTTTGCCGCTTCGGCCATGGTGAAACCCATGGGGCCTTTATGTTCAATCAAGATAATGGATGCATCCACCAGTGCTTGTTTGAGGTTTCCGTGATGATAGGATTTTTTAACCAAGGATTTCGGGGCCGCCTGTGATTTTGGGATCAGGGGCAGTGGCCGCTGATGTGTCTTTGCTGGGGTAGTCTAAGTGTGCTAAAACAGTACGAATGGCGGCGATGCGGGCGCGTTTTTTATCGTCTGTGCGGACAATCTGCCATGGTGTGTGTTGGGAATTGCTTTGATCCATGGTTTCGCGAATAGCGGAAGAATATTCGCTCCACTTTGACAGGCCTTTGACGTCGATGCCTGACAGTTTCCAATGTTTCAAACGGTCACCTTCGCGGCCAAGAAAGCGACGGAGTTGTTCGCCGCGTCCGACGTTCAGCCATAGTTTGATCAAGATGATGCCGTCATTGACCAGCATGCTTTCGAAATCATTTACTTGGTTGAAAAATTGGGCGCGCTGGGTGTCTGTGCAAAAACCGAAAACCTTTTCCACGACGCCGCGGTTATACCAAGACCGGTCAAACAGCACAATTTCACCCGCTGATGGCAGGTGCTTGATGTAGCGCTGGAAATACCATTCGGATCGTTCTGTTTCGGTGGGTTTGGATAATGCAACCACACGTGCCGAGCGTGGATTCAGGTTTTCGCGGAACCGTTTGATTGTTCCGCCTTTGCCTGCAGCATCGCGGCCTTCAAACACAATTGCGATACGTGCGCCAGTTTCTTTGGCCCATGATTGGACTTTGACCAATTCGACCTGAAGGTCGGCGATTTCGGCTTCGTAATCTTTGGTGCTGATACCTTTGGTATATGGATAAGACGGATCAAGGATATCTTTTTTGCCCGCATTTGCAATTGCATCGCGGATTTCGGCAGGGGCTTGTGTTTCGTAGAAGTTGGAAATGGCACCGTCGAAGGGTTTGGTCATGATCTGTCTCCTTTATTCTAATATGGGGGTGGCGTCGCTATTTTGAAAGCCTTTTTAAGGCGGAAATGATTTCATCTTGGGCTAATTGATGGATGCCGTGACCAATCCCGTCAACATAAGTTGCCGTCACGTTTGGGCGGGATTGCATCGCCATAAAATCACCTGTGTGATATTTAGACGATACGGATTTATCCGCCGTGCCATGGACGATTTCGATGGGCATGCTCAACGTGTGGTAGCGTGGGATCATCGCCTTTATCTGAGCGGCCATGGGGACTATCTGGCGTGCGTTGACCACGAAGCGGTTTGGGCTAACGGTTAGGCCGACGCCGACGTGATCCAGAAAACCCGTGGGCGCAGTTTGGGGTGTGAAAACGCTGGCGTATGAATTGGTGAAATAGCTGTTGGGTAGGACTGCAAAGGCAGTGTGCATTAAGACAGGACCGAGGATTGGTAAGGCCGCCATGCGATAGGTTGATGATACCCAGTCGTCAGGCCATGTGTGAATTGGCGCAGCGATCAACACCATGGAATCCACGAAATTGGGATGATCGAGCGCCATGTTCATCGCAACTGTTCCACCAAAAGAGTACCCCATGATGATTGCGTGCTCGATGCCCAGTGTTTGCGCGGCTTTGGTGATGATACGCGCTTGGTCAGCCAATGTTTCGCCGTTTGAATTGAAAATATCAGAGTAGCCATGAGCGGGGCGATCAAAGGCATAGACTGTGTAATCTTGGGCCAATTTTTGTGTTAGCGAAAATGTAAAGTCGCGTAAGTTTCCGCCTGCACCGTGTAGGGCAATCAAGGGTGGGCCTGTGCCTGTTTTGACGTAGTGCAGGTTTTTGCCCTCGACCATCACGAACTGACCTAATGCCGGGTGTGATTTCGCCCATTGCGCCTGTTTGAGTGATGAGATGGCCCAAACGATAAGGGTCACGGCCAAAAGGATCGCCATGGCCCAAAAGAGGATACGCATGGATTACTTGCCGATTTTGGACATATCAAACGGAGTCGTTTGATAGATTTGGTTGATCCAATTACCGTACATCAGATGTGCGTGACCGCGCCATCTATTCAAAGGTTCGCGCGCTGGATCATCATTGGGATAATAATTCATGGGCACGTTAATTGGCGTGTTACTGGCGACATCGCGATCATATTCTTGTTTCAACGTACCCTTGTCGTATTCAAAGTGATTGAAAATGTAGAGCGCGTTGTGATCTTCGTCTTCGACCAAACAAGGGCCAGAGGTTTCGCTGTCGATCAAAATATTCAGGCCGGCCGCACGGATTTCGTCGGCACGGTTTTCTGTCCAGCGGCTGACAGGAATGACAAGATCGTCCGAAAAACCAGTCAGAAAACGCGAAGATGGATCGGCAACTTGGCAGCGGTGACAGCCAAATACCTTGTGATCCAAAATGTATTTTGGAACGCCGTGGAAATAGTTGATCATCGCCATACCACCCCAGCACACACCAAAGGTTGAATGCACGTTGGTTTGTGTCCAATCAAAAACCTCTTTGAGTTCATCCCAATATGTGACGTCTTCGAAGGGAAGGTGTTCAATGGGGGCCCCAGTGATAATCAGACCGTCAAATTTTTGATCCTTCACCTCTTGGAAGCTGTGATAAAATGCTTCCATGTGTTCGGGGGCTGTGTGGCGTGAATTGTGCTCTGTCATGCGGATCAGGGTCAATTCAATCTGCAAAGGGGTGGCACCAATGAGCCGTGCAAACTGTGTTTCTGTTTGGATTTTTAACGGCATAAGATTAAGCAAGCCTATGCGCAATGGGCGGATATCTTGGCGATCTGCATCGCGTTGAGACATCACGTTCACGCCTTCGGTTTTCAACACATCAAATGCTGGTAATTTGGACGGGATACGAATTGGCATTTTCTATACTTTCAACGTTGTGGCGATGAGTGCGTTGAAATCATTAGATGTTTTTACTTTTGAAACGTCGCTGGCTTGGACTGTTATGCCCCAATTTTTTGCAATAGCGCGATAACGTGGCAATCGGTTTTCCAGCAGTTTGCGATACCCCCATACAGTGAAGTCATCTGGGTTTACGCGTTCTGGTTCCACTTGTTTTTCATCTAAATAGGAATCCCAGCATTCATGTAAGAATGGCTCTTGATAGTACATCGGTTTCGGTGCGGCAGTAAAGCGACGCACCAGTTCTTCTGTGTGGTCTTGCGCACCTTCGATCCAGACAGGTAAGACATGTTCACACAGCACGTTGAGTACGGGATCGTTTGGGTCATCTGGATTGACGACCTCGACCATGGAACCTGATGTGTCACAGATGAAATTATCATAGTCGTATAGTTGTTTCGCTCGGTCAATAAAGTGAACGGTGTCAGTCATCGCATTAATTTCGGCATCTCGGTGTAGGCGTTGACGACGCAGATATTCTTCAAAAGGAATGCCACCCAATTCTGGATTACCTGGTTTTCCAAGGTAAGTGGAAAGCGGCGACAAGTCGGAGAATTTCATATTTGCGGCGATATATATTGCATCGGAACGCAAAAGATCCGCCAAAAACGGATTACGCATTGCTTCGGCTTTGAAGTTGTCGGCGATGTGTTCGCCCATATAACGTGTGCCAATGCGGTAATCGACGCTGTAATGAAACCAATCACCACCTGCACGCAAGATCTCAGAGATATAGGTTTTACCTAAACCAGACATGCCAAACAGCATTACGCGTTTGGATTTTGCATCGTTCCAGTCGGAAGAAGAGTTGTAAAGCATGTGGTCATTCCAGTGTTTAAACTGGGTAAACCAAATTTATCACCTGAATTCAACGTCTTTTGCGCGAAACCAATCGCCCGTCAATGATGACCATGCCAAAGGCAATGAGGCCAAAGCCCACAAAAGCGGACGGGCTGAGGCGTTCGCCCAACACTGCTGCGCCCAAGAATACCGCAACGGGTGGTACCAATAATGTGACAAGAGAAAGGTTTGCACTGCCTGCCAAACGAAGCGCGCGGTAGTATAAAAGATACGCCAGTGCGGTGGCAGGGATCGCCAAGAAAATAAGTGATGCAGTGGTGGTTTTATTTAGAGAAAAACTGGGCATGCCATCGGTAAACAGGGCCATTGGAATGATAATAATGCTGGCCCCAGTCAACATGCCTGTAGCGGCCATGATTGGGTGTAAACCTTTGATCTGTGAACGCCCCCAAACAGCAGCAAAGGCATATGATAGACATGCACCGATTATAGCCAATTGAGCAAGGGAACGAATATCAAAGCTGCGCAGTGCATCGATGCCGATGACAGTGCAAACGCCAATGAAGGCGACGGCCACGCCTAATGACTTTTGCTTGGTTAAACGTTCGTCTGCGAAGAATACTGCCGCAAGCAAAAATGTGAAAACGGCTGTGGTGCCATTTAAGATGGACGCGAGGCCGCTTTCAATTTGTGTCTGCCCCCAGATGATAAGCGAAAAGGGGATAACATTATTGAGAAATCCCATGACGATCAATGTGCGCCATTGTGCAATATTAGGGCGCGGGATGCCCATCGCGATGACGATGCACCATAAAAACAGTGCCGCCCAAAAAACTCGGTGGGCAACGACTGTGAAAACGGGGACTTCGCGTAGAATGAGTGCGAATGCCAGAAAACTGCCACCCCATATGATGGCCAAAACCGCTAATGTAATCCAAGCGGCCAGTGATACGGTTTGTTGTTTCATAATGTGTCCAAATGCTTGTCGACAAGTGCGCGTTCGAAGTCAGTCAATTGTTGTGCACGGGGGTATTGTGGCGATGCGCGGTCGTTAAATATTGGGTGATCCCAGTTGTGCGTTGTGTCGAAAAAATCCGCGACACCCTGTTGGCCGAAATGAGTGTGGTATCCCTGAACGACGACGTCTAGGTATGACAGCAAGATCGGTTGTTTCACGTCGGCGAGAATACAATCCGGTGAGCCGATGTACATTTGCATATCTGATGCGGGCAATTGGTGGCGATTATAGCCTTCTTCGCGGATGTCCAATGCGTCCCAACCGATGCCTTGTGTACTGGCGCTCATGCCTTGGAGTGTGGTGTTGGGGCAGGGCGTGACGGACAGAAATGCGACATCACGCAATGTAGAGCTGACCCACTGGCGTTTCCAGCCTGTGATCTGGGTTGGGTGTGGATCGTGATAAACATGAGTGCGCAGGTTAACGAGCGATCCAAATCCGAAAAAGCGGCTCATGTGTTGACCTTTCTTGATTTACTCTCTGACCAGATGTTCAAATAGTTGGCCGCAAAAATCAAAACGGCACCGCCAATGATATATGCGTCGATTGCCTCGTTATAAAAGACATAACCGATGATAGCGATGATCGGCAGGCGGCAAAAATCAACAGGCAAAACGACAGTGGCCGGGGCCAGTTGTAAGGCGCGTGTAATACAAAAATGTGCGAGCAGTCCACAAACACCGACTAAGGCGACCCATGGAACGCTGGCGGCGGCGGGCAATGCAATATCCCCGTCGTATCCTGCGCCGATCAGGCCAAAAATTAGCTGAAGCGTGGTGAGCCAAAACATGATGCAAGTGATGGTCGCTGTTTTCGTTAGCTTTTTTGTAAATATATTTGTCGCGGCAAAGCCGATTGCACACAGCGCGGCAGGGATGATCCCAGGTGCTAGCCCAGCGATCCAAGGGCGTGTGACGACTAAAATTCCGATAAAGCCGACGAGAACTGAAAACACCCGCAGTGCGCTGAGCCGTTCACCAAGAAAGAAGGGGGCTGCTATCATTACCCAAATAGGAACCGAAAATTCAAATGCAAAAAGCTGTGCGAATGGGATCAGGGTTACTGCATAAAACCACAGGTTTTGCCCCGTGAAATGGGCAATGTTGCGTGCGAAATGCAGCCCAAAACGATCAGTATTGATTTGATTTACTGTTCCAAATGTAAAAGCCAGTATGCCAACAATCATGAGGCCAATCAGTGAGCGATAGGTCATGATTTCGAATGTATCGAGATCAAATGATAATTCACGTCCCGCCACAGCCATGGCAGAAAAGGAGAATATAGCGCCTGTCATCCATAGCGCTGCACGTAAAGTATTGGACATTGAGTGAAACACGATGAAGGCCTGATTTTTATCCGACACTAGCGCGTTTAATGCCGCAAACAACCCGTTTCTTGCGGTTTGAAATGCATGTGTTGATTTAGAGTTCTTCGCTGATTTCGTAGAATCGCGGGATGCCTGCGGTGACTTGGCCCCAATGGCTGTCGCGCGTGCGATCAAAATGCGAACTTAATGCATCGCTGTTTGCAAATTTTGCATTTACCAACAGGCGGTTTTCGATGTCTTTGTCATTGGTAACTGAATAATTTAAGCAATGAGGTTCTGCGATCGTGTCTGTGATTTGTTGCGGTAATGCTTGTTGCACAACGTCAACGCGCGAAGGTGGGATATCTAGGTATCCCGTGATATAAATTGTTGCCATGTCAAACGCTCTCCCCAAGTCGTTAGCTTTAGTGAGATAGGTATGTTTATTGGCAATTCCACCCCATTTGCTAAAATACTAAGATTTAAGTGCAAAAGTTTGTAAAAGTGATTTATTATTTCACTTTTAGTTCGATATTTTGGAATTGACGAAGTCCATCGTCGGTCGTTTCTAAAGTGTCATTTTACGAGACATGCCTTAATAAAAACGCCGCAGTTTTGATGGCCACGACGTTTTATAACATTATTCCCATTCAATGGTGCCCGGAGGCTTGGATGTGATGTCGTAGGTAACACGATTGATGCCTTCGACTTCGTTAATTATCCGTGTGGCGGTTTCGCCCAAGAATTCGTGGGTAAAGGGATAATAATCAGCCGTCATGCCATCCACAGATGTCACCGCGCGAAGGGCGCAGGCAAAATCGTATGTGCGGCCGTCACCCATGACGCCAACGGTGCGTACAGGAAGGATTGCCACGAAGGCTTGCCATATATCGTCATATAATCCGTGTTTGCGGATTTGATCGATATAAACTGCGTCTGCTTTGCGTAGGATTTCCAATTTTGGACGGGTGATTTCACCGGGGCAACGGATTGCCAGGCCAGGGCCAGGGAAGGGGTGGCGACCAACAAAGCTGGGCGGTAGGCCCAATTCAACGCCTAACGCGCGAACTTCGTCTTTGAACAACTCACGTAACGGTTCGACCAATGCCATGTCCATTTTTTCGGGTAGTCCGCCAACGTTGTGGTGTGATTTGATGGTAACGGATGGGCCGCCAGAAAATGATACGCTTTCGATCACGTCAGGGTACAGGGTGCCTTGTGCCAGAAATTTAGCGCCGATTGGTTTGGCGTATTTGTCGAACACATCGATAAACAAGCCGCCGATGATTTTACGTTTGGTTTCGGGATCTGATTGGCCATCCAATTGACCAAGGAACAATTCTTGTTCGTCAGCATGGATCAATTTCATTTTATAGTTGTCGCGGAACATTTTTACGACTTCTTCGGCTTCGCCTTGGCGTAGCAGGCCATGATCAACGAAAACACATGTGAGCTGATCGCCAATGGCTTCGTGCAAAAGGACTGCTGCGACTGAGCTGTCAACGCCGCCAGAGAGGCCACAGATGACCTGTTGATCACCAACTTGGGCGCGGATAGCATCAATTGCTTGTTCGCGGTAAGCGCCCATCGTCCAATCGCCTGTAAAACCAGCCAAGCGGACAAAGTTTTCATACAGTTTCGCACCGTTTGGGGTGTGGTGAACTTCGGGGTGGAATTGAACGGCGTAGAAGTTGCGTTCAATGTCAGCAGTGATTGCGTAAGGCGCGTTTGGTGATGTGCCGTAAACTTGAAACCCGTCCGCAATTTTGGAAACGTGGTCGCCGTGGCTCATCCAGACTTGTTCATCGCCGTCTGCGAACCAGCCATCAAGAATGTTTAATTGATCTGGCGATGGTGTGACAAAAGCGCGGCCAAATTCGGCGGTTCCGTGGCCAGATTCAACGCGACCACCAAGTTGATGCATCATGACCTGTTGGCCATAACAGATACCCAACAATGGAAGGCCCATTTCGAACAGGTATTCCGGTGCGCGAGGGCTGTCATCGTGTGTGACTGATGATGGGCCGCCAGAAAGGATAACGGCTTTTGGCGCAAACACCTTTAGGAAGGCTTCGTCCACGTTATTAAATGGATGTATTTCGCAGTAAACATTCAGTTCGCGCAGGCGACGCGCGATCAGTTGAGTTACTTGGCTACCGAAATCGATAATGAGGAGGCGGTCATGGGAGATATCTGTCATGTGGGCGGTTTATTCGGATGGGCAGATTCTTGCAAGAGAGATTGTTCGTGTACTTGAAACAGGCGCGGACATTTCGCCAAAAAGTGGATTGCTGTGGTTAACGCCAACTTTTTTGCATGGTGTTGCATTCGACTTTTGAGTGTCATAGTGATTTTACGTTAAGTTAAAGCTCTGAAATATTTTGAGGATTAAATTTCATCATGTCATTGGTTCAAACACTTTTGGTGCGTAATGAAGTTGATCTTACGGTAAGTAATATTCGGTTTCATCTTGAAATGGGTGTCGATCACATCGTTTTAACGGATCATCGCAGTACAGATGGAATGCGAGACTATTTAAGCCCTTTCATTGATCAAAGTGTTTTAACGTATTTTCATCAAGATGCCGAAGAGTTTAAGCAATCGATTTGGATGACCGAGATGGCGAATTTTGCCGATCATTCTTTGGGCGCGGAATGGATTATAAACTCTGACAATGATGAGTTTTGGATCGCAAAGAATGGTGGGAACCTAAAGGACGAAATTTTAAAGCATACAAAGAATGACATCTTGATTGCAACGCGACATGATTTTGTATGTTTAGAGAAGCATTCTGAACCGTTTTGGAAAAATATGATTTATCGAAAAACAGTATCGATGAATGCTTCAGGGTTGTTGTTGCCGCCGAAAATTGCGCATCGCAGTAAATGTGGAATAACTGTTGGCGTCGGAAATCATGAAGTTCACGGCTTTGATAACCCGCGCGTTTCTAAGGATGTACTGGAGGTTTTACATTTCCCCATTCGATCTGCCGAACAATACAAGCGAAAAGTGATTTTTGGTGGAGAGGCTTTGTCAGTTTATGAGGATGTGCCTTCTACGATTGGAACGCGTTGGCGGAATCATTCTGCTGAATTGTTTGAAACAGGGGGTATCGCGTTTTTGGATAACAATATCCTTAATAAAGAGCAGGTTAACAGTGGGCTGCTGGATGGTAGCCTTACAAAAGATACGCGTGTTCGTGTTGAAATGAAAAAGATGGGTTCAGGGCGATCTTGGCTGAGAGCGTTTATGAGATAGGTTTTAGATGTGTCGTAAACCGTGGGCGCGTCATGTGTCAATTTCCATTGTGAATCGAATGAAATGTCAAAAATCGTGCGAGAAATGCCATTGGGATGCATTAATTCCCAACCCGGCCCAAGTTTAGCGTCTTTGCAAGCAGAGGGTTGGGGATATGTTCGCAGATAGCTGATTTTTTAGATTGAATGCGTGAATATAGTATTTTGAAAATGAAATACGTTGTGTCACACATACCTTGAAACGTTGTAATGTAAGGTTCCCCCATGTCTGATGCTCCGCTAAAAGGTTGGAACCATGTCCCCGATGTTCCACTGAAGGTGTCGCCGTTTTTTACGTGGCCTTTACGCCCCATGGATATGTTGGCGTGGGTGTGGAATGCGTGGTTTTTGATAACCGAAAAGCTGATCATTTTGGGGATCGCCTTTGTTTCGTTTTACTGGTTCCAACCACCGTTGGAAGAGACCAAGACACTTGCGTTTGGTTGGATCGCGGGAATGTATATTCGAAATCTGGTTTTGATGGCGGTGGTTGCCGGTGGATTGCATTTGTATTTTTATACATTCACCAAACAAGGAACGCAGTTAAAATATGATCCGCGCCCCTTGATGAAGAATGGGCGTCAATTTACGCTGGGTGGGCAAATTCGCGACAATATGTTTTGGACGCTTGGCAGTGGTGTGTTGGTATGGACTGCATATGAAGTGCTGATGTTCTGGGCTTTGGCCAATGGGTATGCGCCGCTGCTGACATGGGCGGCTAATCCTATCTGGTTTGTCGTTATGTTTCTGTTGATCCCCTTGTGGGAGAGTTTTTATTTCTATTGGATACATCGTTTTTTACATGTGCCGTTTTTGTACAAGCATGTGCATGCGTTACATCACCGTAATATCAATGTGGGGCCGTGGTCTGGATTATCGATGCATCCAGTGGAACATGTGATTTATTTGGGAACAGTTTTGATCCATTGGATCATCGGCGCTCATCCTGTGCATATCTTGTTTCATCTACAGTATTATACTTTAACCGCGGCCACCACGCATACTGGGTTTGAGGGGCTGATGGTTAAGGATGAAAACCGACTGAAGCTGGGCACGTTTCATCACCAGATGCATCATCGTTATTTCGAGTGTAATTACGGGTCGCTTGAAATCCCGTGGGACAAGCTGTTTGGATCGTTTCATGATGGAACTGATGAAGCAAATGATCGCATGAAGGAACGACGCAAACGAATTATGGGCGCATAGGAATGGGTGGATTGTTTACTCTTGCGTCAATTCGTTGCTCAATTTGGTGATTTGAGCCAGGTTTGGTGATAAACGACTGTTTATGAATTAAGTCAGATATTATGAAGGTTAAGAATGTCGCCTTCTGTCGTTAATAGCCGAATTTGAAATGCCGTATCCTGCGAACAAATCATATTGTTAGGAAAAACATCAAGGAATCCTGTCATGTCTGATACTGTTGAACAAGCTCGCGCGCCACGTCGTGCCCGTGGTGGTGGTGGTGCTGCGCGCCGTGCTGAACGCACAGCGGTAGTGATCGAAACGGCCAAATACATTGAACGCAACATTCCAAATTATGAAATTTTGAATGATGAGGCGTTGGAAATCATTGAATACAACGCAGAAACTGTGTTGGAAGAAATTGGTGTTAATTTTCCTGACAATCCTGCCGCATTAAAGCGTTGGGCGGATGCTGGTGCGAATGTTGATGGTGAACGTGTGCGTATTCCACGTGGATTGGCGCGTAAGTTGATTAAAACGGCACCTGCCAAGTTTACGCAACATGCGCGTAACCCAGAGAAGAACGTGGAAATTGGCGGCAAAACGATGGTGTTGGCACCTGTATATGGCCCCCCATTTATTCGCGACCTTGATGGTGGACGCCGTTATGCGACCATGGCCGATTTTCATAAGATTGTTAAACTGACGTATATGTCAAAATACCTGCACCATTCTGGTGGAACTGTGTGTGAGCCAACGGATGTTGCGGTGAACAAGCGCCACTTGGATATGTTGTATGCGCACATGACATTGACAGATAAGCCGTTCATGGGATCTGTGACTGCACCGCAAAATGCGCAAGACAGCGTAAACATGTGTAATATCTTGTTTGGTGAAGAGTTCGTTCAAAACAATACTGTGATGACATCACTGATTAACATCAATTCACCTATGACGTTTGACGACATCATGATGGGTGCGATGGAAGTTTATGCACAGAACAACCAAGCCTGTATCGTGTCACCATTTATTGTGGGCGGGGCGATGGCGCCTGTTTCCGTGATGGGGACTTTGACGCAGGTTTTAGCCGAAGCATTGGCTGGTGTTGCATATAATCAGCTGTGTCGCCCTGGTGCGCCGGTAATTATGGGTGCGTTTGTTGCGTCTATTGATATGAACTCGGGTGCGCCAACATTTGGCACGCCAGAAGCGTCCAAAATCTTGTATGGTGCGGGCCAATTGGCGCGGCGCTTGAATTTACCATTCCGTTCTGGTGGATCGCTCTGTGGTTCCAAACTGCCCGATGCACAGGCTGCGTATGAAACTGCTAACACATTGAATGCGGCGCTGTTGGGCGGGGTTAATTTCTGTCTGCATGCTGCGGGTTGGNTAGAGGGTGGATTGGTATCTAGTCTTGAAAAATTGGTCATGGACGCAGACCAATTGGGCGTTTTGCATTCCATTGCAGAGGGTGTGGATACATCAGAAAATGCACAAGCAATGGGCGCTATTCGCGAAGTCGGACCAGGTGGCCATTATCTGGGATGTGAGCATACACAAAACAATTTCAAAACCAGTTTCTGGCGTTCGGGTGTTTTGGATTACAAACCCTTTGAAACTTGGACAGAAGACGGCGAAAAAGACACTGTTACGCTGGCCAATGAAAAAGTTAAAAAGATGTTGGGGGATTATATTCAACCCCCCATTGATCCAGCGACTGATGCGGCACTGCAGGAATATGTGCAGATGCGCAAAGACAGCGAACCAGATGCCTTTGGCTGACCAAGTTTAAGTACCTAACAATTGCATTTCGCCCAATAGGGCGGAAAGCACCATGATATGTTGTTGTATTCTATAACTGGCTTCGCCGCTTAGGCGGGCCTCGTTTAAGTCGGTTTCGCGTTCACGTAAGCACGAAATCGCATCAGCATGTAACGGCAGCCTTGTCGTTTTTAAAATACGTTTCAAAACTTTGGTACGATCATAAGTCTGCGCTGATATTTGTGCGGCCTTTACCAAGATGCGTGGGCGCTTGAATTCTGTGATGGGAGCAAGTTTTGACATGGTGTTTTCCTATATTATTTCCATAAACCATTACATACAAAAGCAACCGTTGCGCGAACTGGTGTTTCAGCGAACTCCTAATTATGCTTAAATTTAGATAGCTTAGCAAAAATCAGCCTTGTTGAATAAATTAACACAATTTTTACTAAACAATCAAAGGTTGCAGATTGTGGAAATGGAAGTGTAACGTGATTCACAAGGCTGAGTACGAAGAAGGTAAAATTGAAACATTCAATGTGGTGCATCTTAGATGCGGACGCAGTGATTCAATTGGTTTGTACGTTGCCCATGTGCACGAAGGGCGCAGTCTGCGCTCTTTGGCGCGTGAAACAGGGTTGAATCCATCCACAGTGATGCGCCGTGTTCGCAAAATTGAAGATCGGCGGGATGATCCGTTGGTTGATGATTTTTTTGAACGCGCGTTGAAACGATCTGGCGACCTTTCCGCAGTGGGAAGGGACAAACAAACCATGGCACGTATTACAGAACAAACAGAGACGTTGGAGAATAACACCAAAGAGGAAATGCGCGTGTTGCGCCGTCTGTGTGAAATAGGCGCTTTTTTGGCCATTGGTGCGGATCTGCCCAAGGGAGCGATTTTTAGATCAGAAAAGGGTGGGAAACCTGCGCGTATTGCGGTGGTTAATCGTGATATTGCCAAATTGCTGGCATTACGCGAATGGATCAAGTTGACCAAGAGCGAAGCCGTCAGCATTTACCATGTCACCGAGGTTGGGCGCGCAGCGTTGCGCCGCGCGTTATCGGAAACGCTGGATTTTGGCGATCAGCACCGTGAATGGGGTGTACGAACCGTACATGATGGCCCTGCGAATGATGCACGCAAGTTACGCGTTAATTTGCGTGAAAGTCCGTTAACAATGCTGGCACGCAAGCGTGGCAGTGATGGCAAACCATTCATCAGCCGTGAGTTATTGGATGCTGGGGAACGTTTACGAGAGGATTTTGAGCTGTCGCAGTTGGGACCACGTGTTGCCCAAAACTGGGATCGATTTGTAAACGGTGGTGATCGTGGCGTTTTCGGTGATAACGCAGGCGAGGGGTCGAGTGTGGCGCAAATGCGATTGAACGATGCGCTTGGCGCCTTGGGGTGTGGTCTGGGCGATATTGCATTGCGGTGTTGTTGTTTTCTGGAAGGATTGGAAGCCGCCGAAAAACGCATGGGATGGTCGGCGCGTTCAGGCAAAATCGTCCTGCGCATCGCATTGCAACGATTGCGCCTGCATTACGACGAACTGGGAAAACATGGCGGTGACTATATCGGTTAAGATAGTGTTTTGATAATTGGAATAAAGTCGGTGGCCCTGAGTGATGCGCCGCCGACTAATCCGCCGTCAACGTTTGACACGACTGCGATTTCAGAGACGTTTTTGGGGTTCATTGAACCACCATATAATATACGCACTGAACGGCCAACGCCTTCGCCAAAACGACGCTCCAAACGCATGCGGATGAAATCGTGTACTTCGCCAATTTGATCGGTTGTTGGCGTTAACCCTGTGCCAATTGCCCAAACAGGTTCATATGCAACGACCAAGTTTTCACCCGTTGCAAGATCTGGGATCGAAGTGGCCAGTTGGCCACCAATAATGTCCAAAGTGTTTTGTGATTTGCGTTGATCCAACGTTTCACCAACGCAAACAATTGCTTTTAGGCCAGCGGCCCATGCGGCATTGGTTTTTTCGTGGACACACTTATCGGTTTCGCCATTATCTGCGCGGCGCTCCGAATGACCCAAGATGACATATTCAGCCCCTGCATCGCAGATCATTTCTGCGGATATTTCACCTGTGTGCGCACCTGATACATTTTGATGACAATCTTGGGCGCCGGTTACAACATCAGGTGCCGCATCGTCGATCGCAGAAATCAGTGTTGCAGGAACGCAGAGCAAGACATCGCAATCAGATTCTTTTGCCGCATCATTCATTGCCGCGACTTCAGCCAAATTGGCACTTAGGCCATTCATTTTCCAATTACCTGCGGCCATTTTTCTGCGCATCGTCGTACTCTTTCATTCTGTGTGGGATTAACGTTTCATAAATCACCGTTGTATTTTCGGAAAATTGACGAACTAAGACCTTAACCTTTATTCAGCTACATACCTTCGAACTTGATACTTTCGCCACAACCACATGCTTCTGTTACATTTGGGTTGTTGAATTTGAATCCAGCTTCAAGCAGCGATACTTCGTAGTCAATTTCTGTGCCAAATAGGAACATTTGTGCCATCGGCGCGATCATAACCGTTGCGCCGTCTTGGTTTACCACTTCGTCGTTTGGGTCAATTTCGTCCACATATTCCATGGTGTATTCCATACCCGCACAACCGCCTGTTTTCACACCAACGCGCAGACCTTTTTTGTCGCCCTTATCCATCAACTTACGGATTTGGATCGCTGCCTTGTCGGTTATTGAAACGGCTTGTTTGCCCGGAATGCCAAACATTACATGAACCCCAGCTCTAGGCGGGCTTCGTCAGACATCATGTCCATGCCCCATTGTGGTTCCCAGATTAATTCCACATTTACGGATTGAACACCTGGTACGGGTTCAATCGCATCTTGAACCCAACCTGGCATTTCACCAGCCACGGGACAGCCAGGCGCAGTAAGGGACATTTTCACGTCAACTGCGCCTTCATCCGAAATCTCGATCGTGTAAATTAGACCTAGATCAAAAATGTTCACGGGGATTTCTGGATCATGCACAGTGCGGCATGCCTCGCAAATGGGTTCATACAGTGCGTGGTCTGTTGTTGAGGGCACAATTAATGGTGTGCCTTCCATTGGTGCATCATTTGAAGCGTTCATTGTTCTTCTCGCTTGGAATTCCTGAGTATTTATATAAGGAAGAGAAAACGAAACGTCCAGAGTATCCCGTCATGACAAAGAACTTCAATTTTCACATTAACGCGATTGATGGTCGTGCGCGCACTGGTGTTGTTCAGACACCCAAGGGTGACATTCGCACGCCTGCATTCATGCCAGTAGGCACTGCAGCGACCGTAAAAGCGATGTTACCAGAGAATGTACGCGCAACAGGCGCTGACATCTTGTTGGGCAATACGTATCATTTGATGCTACGCCCCGGTGCCGAGCGTGTGCATAATTTGGGTGGTTTGCATAAGTTTATGAATTGGGATCGTCCGATTTTAACGGATTCGGGTGGTTATCAAGTGATGAGCCTGACGGATTTGCGTAAATTGACAGAAGAAGGTGTGAAATTTCGCAGCCATGTTGATGGATCTGAGCATAATCTGACACCAGAGTATTCGATGGAAATTCAACGATTGTTGGGATCTGATATTGTGATGTGTTTTGATGAATGCACGCCATACCCCGCAACCGAAAGTGAAGCGCGCAAATCCATGGATTTGTCTATGCGATGGGCGGATCGTTCGCGTAATGCGTTTGGGGATCGTCCTGGATATGCACTGTTTGGCATTCAGCAAGGTTCGACGTTTAAGGATATGCGCGAAGAAAGCGCCAACAAGCTGATCGAACTGGGCTTTGATGGCTATGCTGTTGGTGGTTTGGCCGTGGGCGAGGGCCAAGAGATGATGTTTGAGGTGCTGGAATATGCGCCTGAACAATTGCCATCAGATAAGCCGCGTTATTTGATGGGCGTAGGAAAACCAGATGATATCGTGGGCGCGGTACAGCGTGGCATTGATATGTTTGATTGTGTATTGCCCAGTCGTTCGGGGCGCAATGGGCAAGCGTGGACGCGTATGGGATCGGTAAATATGCGCAATGCACGTCATCGTGATGACTCACGCCCGTTGGATGAGAATTGCACCTGTCCGTGCTGTGCAAATTATTCACGCGCGTATTTACATCATGTGCACAAAGCAGGCGAAATTATCAGCAGCATGTTGTTAACATGGCATAATTTGCATTATTACCAAGAGCTTATGCAAGGTTTACGCGATGCGATTGCGGCGGGTACGCTGGATGCATTTGTGACGGAATTCCATGCGGCGCGAGCTGTTGGCGATATTGAGCCTCTTTAGGGTTTCTTTAAAGATCGTTTGAAACGCCCAACACCGCGCATGGAATAGTCGCGTTTTCCGTTGCAATACGCAGCGAAGCCATCAAGATAATCACCACCACTCGATTGAAAATTATTCCATAACCAATCGAGTAAATTCATGCCTATATGCGTTTCTGAAACAAAAATTGTTGTTTGGTCACCGTTTGGGACAATGCGGTAGTTTTCAATGATTTTGACTTCGTTTCCGTACATATCAAGACGCAAACTTTGTGTTGCGAATGCAGTGAAAGGTTCAAGTTTTGTAAAAACCATCCTGTCCGGTTTTTGTTGACCACTGGTGCTGGTATAAACTTTGTAGCTGTGGCGATTTGGATCAAGCGGTTCAATTCCTGAAATTGATGTGTCAAATAGCGTTTCTTGAAATTCAGGAAGTGGCACCAGCATTTCCCAAACATCTTTGGGTGTAATGTCTACTGTGAACACTCCATCAAATTTAAGGTCCTTTTTGTACTTGCGTGCAAAACGCGTACTGCCAAGCAATCGGGTGGATAGGACCGCAAGCAACACACTTACAAGCCAAATACCAAGATAAAACTCTTTGTGCATGTATGCAAAAAAACTAGGGCTTAATAATTCTAAAAGCTGAAGAGGAATGAAAAACACAAGAACCCATGTGAAAAACCAAAGAAAGCTTCTTGTTAAGGCTGCAAATAAAAGAGCCACAAGCAGTGCCACAAATAGGCATACGCCAACCGTTAGTGAAATATATGCAAGATCAATTATGGCGTCTTGGATTGGCATAATACTGGTGGATACGTAATCGTCTAAGACTAGTTCAATTGACAGTGAAATGCCAAGCAAAATCGCAAAAATGAGCGTGCTGAGCCGATGACGATAAAGACGTGTTAACAAAATAATTTCCCTAAATAATGCAACTACTTTAAGTTGAAAAAATTATAGTCACAATAACGTTTTTAAGCACTTAGGCGTTATCTGTCACTTGACTTCCTTGGTGTGGATACCACATTATGAAGACCTAAACCCTGTAGGAGAAATTCTGCGTTGCTGCGTATGCGGGACGGTGAATTTTTTGCTAAAACAAAGGAAATAATATGACCGACGTGAAAAGCGTTACCTCACCTGTATTACCATTGCGCGACATTGTTGTTTTTCCAAACATGATTGTCCCATTGTTTGTAGGCCGCGAAAAATCAGTCCGTGCCCTAGAAGCGGTTATGGAAGACAGCAAAGAAATTATTTTGGCTTCCCAGATTGACCCATCCGAGGACGAGCCAACATCAGAAACAATTTACCAAAATGGTGTTTTGGCAACTGTGATGCAGTTGTTGAAATTGCCCGATGGCACAGTCAAAGTTTTGGTCGAAGGCCAAGAACGTGTGCAAATCACCGAGTATTTGGACAACGATGAATTTTTCGAAGCGACTGCGGATGTATTGGACGTAACCCATAACGACCCAGACGCGATCGAAGCATTGACGCGTACTGTTTCAAAAGAATTTGAACGTTATGCCAAGATGAATAAAAACGTTCCAGAAGAGGCGCTGGCCGCCGCATTGGAAAGCGACAATGGCGATGCGTTGGCTGATACTGTTGCCGGCCATTTGGCGATCCGCGTTGACCAAAAACAAGAGCTGTTGGAAACATTGGATTTGGGCGAACGCCTAGAAGCGATTTACGGGCTGATGCAAGGCGAAATGTCTGTCCTAAAGGTCGAGCGTAAAATCAAATCACGCGTTAAAAACCAAATGGAGCGCACCCAGCGTGAATATTATCTGAATGAGCAAATGAAAGCGATTCAGAAAGAGCTGGGCGATACCGAAGGTGGTCAAGACGAAACCGGTGAAATGGAAGAGTTGATCAAGAACACCAAGTTTTCCAAAGAAGCCCGCGAAAAAGCAGAAGGCGAGCTGAAAAAGCTACGCAATATGTCACCAATGTCAGCGGAAGCGACAGTTGTGCGCAACTATCTGGATTGGATGACGTCCATTCCGTGGAACAAAAAGTCACGCGTGAAGAAAGATTTGAACGCGGCGCAAGCGGTTTTGGATAAGGATCACTATGGTCTGGATAAAGTTAAAGAACGCATTGTCGAATATTTGGCAGTGCAACAACGTTCCGCAAAGGTCAAAGGCCCAATCATGTGTCTGGTTGGCCCCCCTGGTGTTGGTAAGACGTCGTTGGGTAAATCTGTTGCGCGTGCAACAGGTCGTGAATTTATCCGAATTTCACTGGGCGGTGTACGTGACGAAAGCGAAATTCGTGGACATCGTCGTACATATATCGGATCGATGCCGGGTAAAATCATCCAAGCTATGAAAAAAGCAAAAACGAACAACCCTTTGATTTTGTTGGATGAAATTGACAAAATGGGCCAAGATCACCGTGGTGATCCTGCGTCAGCGATGTTGGAGGTTTTGGATCCAGAGCAAAACAGCACGTTTGTTGATCACTATATGGAAGTCGAATATGACCTGTCTAATGTGATGTTTTTGACGACTGCAAATACCTATAACATGCCAAGTCCATTGTTGGATCGGATGGAGATTATTCCATTGTCCGGTTACACAGAAGACGAAAAGCATGAGATCGCGAAACAACATTTGTTGGATAAGCAAATCAAAAACCACGGCTTGAAAGCGGATGAATTTTCGTTGACGGATGATGGTTTGAAAGAACTGATCCGCCGTTACACGCGTGAAGCAGGTGTTCGTGGTCTGGAACGTGAATTGGGCAAATTGTGCCGTAAAGCGCTGACTGCGATTGTGAAGGGTACAACTAAATCGGTTGCTGTGACCAAAGACACGTTGAGCGATTATTTGGGCGTTAAGAAGTACAAATACGGCTTGGCTGAAGATACCGATCAAGTTGGTGTGGTTACTGGGCTTGCGTACACATCTGTGGGCGGTGAATTGTTACATATCGAAGCACTGAAACTGCCAGGCAAAGGCCGTATGAAAACGACCGGTAAGTTGGGCGATGTGATGAAAGAAAGCATCGATGCGGCATCGTCGTTCGTTCGGTCAATTTCACCAAAGATAGGTGTGAAACCAACGCAGTTTGACAAAATCGACATCCACGTTCACGTCCCCGAAGGCGCGACACCCAAAGATGGGCCATCGGCCGGCGTTGGTATGGTGACATCCATCGTGTCTGTGTTGACCGGAATTGCTGTGCGCAAGGATATCGCCATGACTGGTGAAGTTACATTGCGCGGCAATGTGTTGCCAATCGGTGGTTTGAAGGAAAAATTACTGGCGGCATTGCGTGGTGGTATCAAAGTAGTTTTGATCCCAGCGGACAATGAAAAAGATCTGGTGGATATTCCTGACAACGTAAAAGAGGGATTGGATATCATTCCAGTATCTCACGTTACCGAAGTGCTGAAACATGCATTGGTTGGCACACCGGAAGCAATTGTTTGGGACGAAGCAGCAGAAGAGGCGGCGGCGGCGAAACGTGCGGCGGCAACACCGACTGGTGCGACTGCACATTAAGCGATAGCAAATTAGTAGTGAAAAAGCCGCTCAGTTTTCTGAGCGGCTTTTTCGTGGATTTTAGTGGAACGTGAAATAGCGCAATAATTATACTGCTTCTATTTAGTTGTTATCAATCAAGCCACTAGATGCGCATGCGTGGGACATCATTTGGGTCTAATCTAAGTTCAATTAGGAATGGGCCTTTACGGTTTTTCAGGGCGACAAGTGCCTCATCTAATTGATCTTTTGAACGTACCTCATAACCATCACCACCCAGGGACTTTGCAATATCAACGAAAGACGGCCAGTGGAACTCTGTTAGGCTTGGGTCCATTTGCCGATCAACAAATTGTATGTGTTCCGCGCCATATGCGGAATCGTTTGCGATGATGACAATCAGATCGAGCCCAAGGCGAACTGCAGTGTTGAACTCATTGATCCCGCCCATCATGAACCCCCCATCACCACTGAACAAAACAACAGGCCTTTCCGGTGCACCAACCCCTGCGCCAATCGCCACTTGTAGGCCAAGACCAATTGCGCCGAAGTTTACGGTGCCAACAAAGCTTTGTGGGTTGGGAACCGAGATGCGACACCAAACCTCTGTCATGAAGCGACCGCCATCGGTGACCAAAAGGCGGTCTTTTGGTAATGCTTCTTCTAGGCGTTCAAGTGCATGGACATAATTTACAAAACCATCCGTAGTCTTGTCGGATCCAGTGGGGTGCGCCGTTAAAACCACGACATCCAATTCGCGGGTAAAGCCACTTGGTTGAATTTCAGCCTCATCCAGCCAAAATATGATGGTTTCAGCGGTTAGACCCGCATCAGCAACAAGGGCGGCATCGGGGTGTAAGCCACCACCAATTGCGGTTGGATCGACGTCAATTTGCACGATCCGCTTATCTTTCATCAATTTGCCACGATCTGTTGTGAAATCATGCAATGCGGTGCCAAAACAAATAATACAGTCGGATTGTGCGATCAATTCATATGCTGCAGGCGTGGACAATGTGCCGAAAATGTCAATGTTATAGGGATGATCGTTGAATAACCCCTTGGCTTGTAGTGTGGTTGCAAGAGGGGCCTCTAAGCGATCGGCCAATTTCACCAACTGATCATGTGCACCAACAGCCCCGCCGCCTGCCAATATTAAAGGGCGTCGCGCCGATGCGATCATGCCAATGGCATTATCTAACGCTTCACCCTCAGCAACGCCCCCGGGGGTCGTGAAGACATCAAGTACTTCGATGTCATAGTCTGCCTGTTGCCACATGTAATCGGCGGGCATGTTTAAAACGATGGGGCGACGTTCGACCTGTGCGCGATAAAAGGCACGCGCAACATCTTTGCCAACTGTTGCAGGGGTGCGAAGTTGTTCAAAACCTGCGCCTGTGACCTTGACCAGTTCACGTTGATCAATACTTTGAAGGTGGCGTGGGTTGTCGGCGGGCGTATCGCCCGCAAGGATCACCAAAGGGACATGACCGCGCACGGCTTCAGTTAGTGCGGTTATGCAATTTGACAGAGCTGGACCGTGGGTGACGGTTGCGACGCCAATATTGCCCGTAACATGTGCATAGGCCGATGCCATCAAGATTGTGCTGCCTTCGTGTGCAGCTGGTATAAAGCGGCCACCGAAATCACGCACGAAGCTGTCCACGATAAATAAATTGGCGTCACCCATCAGCCCAAACATCGTTTTTGTTCCATGATCTTTGGTAGCGCGTGCGATGGATTGATAGACGTGGTTTTGGCTGCTCATAATATGACCTGTGTGTTTTTGTTTGAACAGCGACCTGAATGCACAGATTTGGCTGCTATGAATGGGTTGTAGGTATGATAGTGGTGATAATTAAGTATATCATTTCCAAGTTGGTAGATTTAGGCGATAGTTGGGTTAAATTTACCTATAATTGACGAAATGAGGATGGATTTATGCTCGATAAGTTTGAGAAGCTGATTCTGAAAGTCTTACAACGAAATGGGCGCGCCAGTTCGCAAGAGCTATCGGATGCTGTTGGATTGTCACCTTCGCCATGCTGGCGGCGGGTTAAACGGCTTGAGGAAGATGGCTATATTACGCGGTATGCCGCGATCCTAGATGGGAAAAAACTGGGCTTGCACGCCTTTGCACATGTTCAAGTGTCCCTTGGGGATCACGATGTTGCTGCGCTAAATAAATTCCTAGCCTTTGTTAAAGATAACGATCAGGTGCTGGAATGCTCTTCTATTACGGGCGACTTTGATTTCATTCTGAAGGTTGCAGCCAGCGATCCAGAAGCATTGGAACAGTTCATTATGCGCAACCTCCTTCGGCTGAGTGTGGTCAGAACGACAACGACCATTTTCATCCTGAGACAAATAAAAGTGTCCGGTGCACTGCCTGTTGATATGTGAGAGAAGACGCGATGTTGTGTCGTTTGTTTTAGGCGTTTGCGAGGTCGTGTAAAACTGCCAATGCATCCTGTTCGCGCCCGTCGGGTACAAACAGATGATCGTGGAAGAAACCCGATACGGGATTTACGCCCATGCCATGTTTGGCCAATGCCGTTGCTATCCGCGCCATAAAGCCGACCGCTGCTAACGATGAATGAATGTTCAGGGTAATCATGCGGCAGGGAAATTCATAGGATAGAGCGTGTGTCGTGGCCTCTGATTCCAAAACGATTAGTGTTGTGCCCTCGGCTTCTTGGAATATCATTCGTGGGTTTAGGTGTGCTGGGATTTTGTCGGGTTGAACCGTGACGAAGGCATACAAACCATCGTTCAATTTTGCGTCCAATAATTTTATCAAATTATCCAAGTTTGTTTCACCACCCATGTTATTTCTTATCTTTTATCAGGCTTTGTAAAAAAAAATGCTATTTGGGAAAAAAGGCACTTGAAGCGGGGGCTAACCTTGGGTACATCACACCTCGTAGGGTGATTAGCTCAGTTGGTAGAGCGCTTCGTTTACACCGAAGATGTCAGGAGTTCGAGTCTCTTATCACCCACCACACTTTCCTTTCGGTCATATAAGTTCAGCCAGCGCTAATTGCGTTTGGATGCGCGCATACCTTGTGTCAGCAACATTACCGCCGACAAGACCAAAAGCCCGCCGATGATTTCTTGGCTTTCCATTGCTATACCCAAAAGTATCCAAACCCAGACGGGTGACATTACGCTTTCCAATAAAACTAACACGCCAACATTGGCAGATGGAAGCCATGGAGCGCCTTTAGCGACAAATGCGATTCCAAGGCCGATGGTGAACGCACCAAGGCCCAAGGAAAGCAAAAGGTCAGGGGTGTTGATTGCCAAGCCTGTGCCAATTGTTAGGGCGAGTGTACCCATTAAGATGATCGCGAATCCAGCACCCAGGAAGTTACCTGTCATCACATCTGATTTTCCTGACTTTCGCGCAGTAACAAGCATCAAGGCAAAGCTGGAAGCAGAGATGAGTGCGTATATATTCCCCAAAAGACGTCCATCCGCTGCGCCCGCGCCAACCATTATGCCAACGCCCAGTAGGGATATTGCGATGGCTGTCCATGTGCGTGCGCTTGGACGTTCACCGATGATGGCCCATGCAAGTATGGCCGCGACGACTGGTGCGATGGACAAGATGAATAATGCTGATGCGACGGACGTGTTGAGTAGGGCAAAAACGTAGAAAGAAAATGCACTGCACATTGCAACGCCAAGAAAGGCGTCAACACGGTCTATGGATTTAATGAATTCTACAGGGGATATATTGCGCGCGCGACATGCTATCAACATCACCACCGCACATTGCGGGAAACCACGATAGAAAAGTATCTGATAGCCATCTGCATTTTCGATTAAGCGAACGAAAAGTGCGGCGAAGCTCATGCAGAGTGCGCCAAAAAGGATAGATAGGGTTGCAGATTTAGGGGACATGGTCAGCCTTAAATATTCATTTGTGACCTAAGCCTAGATTCGCTGCTATGCCAACTGATTTTAAGAGGTGATGGAAAAAAGGCGCCAGAAATTCCCGCGCCTTAGTCTAATATTAAATGGAACAGTTTTTTAGTAACTTAAACGAACTTTGCGCTCGCCCCATTCTAATTTATCAGATTTTTTGAGTTTACGGCGTAAAGTCGTAAGCCGGCATTTCGCCTCGGCGTTTTCAAATTGCTTCTTCGTGCGGTAGTGTTTGAAATAACGCAGGTTCTCAATAATGATCTTGCCGTTGTTTTTCAAGAAACTTGCGGTAAGTAGCTGGTCGTTAACGCGTTTATCTATACCCTTTAAATAACCAGCACCGCAAAGTGCCAGACCCTGTTTTGTTTGAACAAGATAATACTTGCCCATATATTTACCACCATCTTGCCATGGGACTATGAAATCGCTGAAGTCGTCATCTACGGGAATTGATCCGATATCGGGGTATTTACTTTTGGCTAAAACGGGCTGGGTTAAAATGAGTAAGCTAGCCGTCGCAAGAACGGCTGTAATGAAGTGTTTCAATGATTTCTCCTTTGTAATCAACCTGAGGGTAATTAATATGGATGCCATTCTCAACTCGAAATTTGGACGAAATAACTTTTTTGAATTAATTTTCAATTTCATACAAATACACGCTTGACCCACCCCGTCACGCGCCCTAATAAGCCCTTACTCAATGAGCGGCGGTTGTAGCTCAGTTGGTTAGAGTGCCGGCCTGTCACGCCGGAGGCCGCGGGTTCGAGTCCCGTCAACCGCGCCATTGAGTACTGAAAAACCCACGCATTAGCGTGGGTTTTTTCATTTGTGGTTACACTTTATCTTTGATCAATAAAGTGACCCAAGTCCCTAACATTGCTGGTTTTTCGCTGTTTTCAATTTCAACGATAACTTTGTTTTCCGTTAAGATTTGTGCCGTACCGCGAGGGGTAACTTTGGACAAAGTTATACGCCCGCGAATCCGTGCTCCGCTGGGGACAGGTGCCAGAAATCGAATGCGGTTTAGGCCATAGTTTATGACGACTTCATGACCTTGGATTATGGGGGTTGTATCCTTGTACATTTGAGTGACCAGCGACAGCGTCAGAAAACCGTGTGCGATGGCACCACCAAATGGTGTTTCGTTGGCTGCGCGCTCGGGATCATTGTGAATAAATTGACGATCGCCTGTGACATTCGAAAAGCCATCGATCATGTCTTGGGAAACTGTGATCCAATCGGAAAGACCGATTTCAGTGCCAACCAGTTTTTCATAATCGCTAAGGGATATATTATGCATTCTAATCTTGGTTCCTGTGAATTGTAGCCTCTAGTCTTTTTACTTCTGCCTTTATGCCATCACTAAGTAACGCCGCGATCAAGTTTGCTTGTTCGGATGCACGATCATCGCGATCACGCACAAGATAGAACGCGCGCTCTTGAAATACATCGTTTGCGAGAACCATCTTGAGGTCCGCAAAATGTGCCAGAGCAAAATCGTGGGCAAACCCGATGCCACCACCCATTTCCAGCATACGCATTTGTACGGCAACGGAATTTGACGCCATGTTGGGCGCGCGATTTGGTGTGACTTCGGCCATGTGATCCAAAGAAGGGTCAAATATCAAATCAGGAATGTAACCGATGGTTGTGTGGGACTTTAGATCCGCTTTGGTCAGAATAGGTTCTGATTTTGCAAGATAGTCGCGATGTGCGGCCAAGTGAAGTTTGTAGTTGACGATTTTTTTAGTCACAAAACGGCCGGTTTTTGGTGGGGTCACCATGATGGCCAAGTCGACCTCGCGCCGTGACAGGTTGAAAACGCGGGGCAGGGATAAGATTTGGATATCAAGTTCGGGGTGTTCACGTTGAATGTTTGCGACAACGCGGGGCAAAACAAAATTTGACAATCCATCGGGTGCGCCGATGCGAAAATTTCCAGAAATGGTGGCAGACGCTTTTTGTAATGTGCCGCGTGCGATTTTCTCCGTGCGTTCGATCTGTTTTATGTGATCAAGTAGTTCATCGCCCGCAGGTGTAAGTTGATATCCGCGTGGCAGTTTGTTGAACAACTTGACGCCAAGGGATTGTTCAAGCCGCGTTACACGTCTGCCAACAGTTGCAGGGTCAATTTTAAGCGTTATTGATGCGGCAGACAGGCTGCCTGTGCGTGCCACATCCAAGAATATTCGGTAGTCGTCCCAGTTCAACATTTTTCACCTTTGCACAAATGCAGGTACTTACTGTGTTATTCTCTGTTTAAAATGTATTTTTGCAAATTAAAAGGGTGAGAGAAAATTTAGAATTGGGAGATTCTTATGAAAAATATGACTCATTACGTAAATGGCGAACATGTTGAGGGCACTTCGGGCCGTTTTAGCGATATTTTCAACCCAGCAACGGGTGACGTACAGGCGCAATGTCCATTGGCATCAACCGCCGAAGTAGATGCAATCATTGCAAAGGCAGCAGCGGCACAACCCGCATGGGCAGCAGTGAACCCGCAACGTCCAGTGCCCATTGGCATCAACCGCCGAAGTGGATGCAATCATTGCGAAGGCAGCAGCGGCACAACCCGCATGGGCAGCAGTGAACCCGCAACGTCGGGCGCGCGTGATGATGAAATTCGTATCACTACTTAACCGCGATATGGACAAATTGGCCGAAGCATTGAGCCGTGAGCACGGTAAAACATTGCCAGATGCGGCTGGCGACGTTCAGCGCGGTCTGGAAGTTGTTGAATACTGTATCGGTGCACCACAGATGTTGAAGGGTGATTTCACCGACAGTGCTGGCCCTGGTATTGATATGTATTCCATGCGTCAGGCGTTGGGTGTGTCAGCTGGCATTACACCGTTCAACTTCCCTGCGATGATCCCAATGTGGATGTTTGCCCCGGCAATCGTTTGTGGCAACGCATTCATTCTGAAACCGTCTGAACGTGCTCCATCTGTTCCGTTGATGTTGGCCGAATTGATGAAAGAGGCAGGTTTGCCAGACGGTATTTTGCAAGTTGTAAATGGCGACAAAGAGGCGGTTGATGCCTTGTTACATTCCGAAACTGTGCAATCCATTGGCTTTGTTGGTTCAACACCGATTGCGGAATACATTTACGCAACAGGTTGTGCCAACGGCAAACGTGTTCAGTGTTTTGGTGGTGCAAAAAACCACATGATCATCATGCCAGATGCTGATTTGGATCAAGCGGCGGATGCGTTGTTGGGTGCGGGTTATGGTGCGGCAGGCGAACGTTGCATGGCGATTTCAGTGGCTGTGCCTGTGGGCGAAGAAA
>JGI20152J14361_10000192_pt1 | contig 47526 bp, 48 predicted proteins | sample COG_02_FD_14361 | JGI IMG/M metagenome (IMG submission 14361)
ATCCTTCATTAATTAAATTATTAAATATAACTTTTATAATTAATGGTTTTAGTTTTGAATTATATTACACAAACTAGATAAATAAGCTCCAGAAAAGTTGAATCAGATAAGATATTACCCCCACAATTTATGCTTAACGCCTTAATATTTGAAGCGCTTAATGTTTCTATTTCAATAACGCCAGTCATAGTTTCAAACGTCTTCTCCTCACCATAAAACACCCCAGATTCATTTTCAGCATATGCTTTTATGTAATACGATGTATTTGGAGTTAGGTTTTCAAGAGTACCTTTAAATTGATTACCCTCATCAATACCATCTACTTTTTGGTCATTAACTGTTGGGTTTGCTTCAGTAGAGAAACAAAACCCTTTTGAGGTAATTGTACCTCCGCCATTTGAACTTACTCTTCCTGAAATCAAAGCATTGGTAGCAGTAATATTAAATACAGTATTGGTTTGTACTAATGCATCACCTACATTGGTACTAAACATAACTTCATTACCATAAAAAACCCCTAATGGATTCTCAAAGAATGTTCTTATGTAGTATGTAGTGTTTTGGTTTAGGTTGGTTAGTGAAGCTGATATAGCACTACCACTCTTAACTATTTTAGTGTGATCAATAGTAGGCAGGTTTTCCTCTCCATACACAAACCCTTGTGAAGTTACATTATCATCACAGGTTGGAGGTGTAATAGTGCCTGAAATGGTCGCTGAAACGTCTGTAATATTATCTGCATCAGCTGTAGTTAGCTTTGGAGTTGGTTCACAAGAATCTTCTGCTGAACAAGACAGGATGATAAGCGCAATGGGTAGTAGTAGTTTTTTCATTTTACTTTTATTAAAACTACATATTTAGAAATCTCTTTAATTTGCTCACTAAGAGTTAATGATTCTAATTTAGTGTTTGAAGGCAAATCAATACTTTTAGGAAGTACATCGATGAGGTTTAATACATAACTCGATTTAATTGTATAACCAACATTATCTGCAACTTCCTTACTAATTCCAGAGGAATTTATTCCCAAGAAATTTCCCTTGTCATCAAAAAGTGGACCTCCACTATTACCTCCTTGAATAGGTGCAGTAATTGTGTATGTGGTTATGTCATCATCAAAACCTGATTTAGCACTTATTATACCATCTGTTATCTTTATCTCTTTACCCATTAAGGATAGTGCTAGTGGATAACCATAGGCATAAACCTTTGTGCCTACTTCAGAAGAGCGCGTTTTAAAATTGTATGGTAAGTTATTAAGACCATCAAAGTTAATATCAAATATTTTAATAATTGCCAAGTCATTTACTTTATCTGATTGAACAACCTCAGCATTAAACTTTTGGGCTTTATCATTCAAAATAAACTCTACTTCAATATCGTTCGCATCCTCAATTACGTGATGGTTAGTAACAATATAACCCGATTTTGAAATTATTAAACCTGAGCCGTTTCCAAACCAATCATCATTTTTATTTGATTTAATCTCAATATCAGCTTCTCCAGCGGGGAAAAGTTTTACAAAAAATGAGTTGTTTTCATTTTCATAATTTATTATTGTAGCAGAATCATTTAACACAGCCTCAAATGAATGATAGGTTAACTTTAAATCTTCTCTGGCGTATCTTTCCCACCAATCATCTTCTTGATCTGATTTATATTTGTCACAAGATGAGGATGGACAGCTCCAAGTGTACCATTTAAAACTGTAAAAGTTTTTAATTGATGTCTGCTCAATTTCAGAAATTATATTACCCTCTTCCCACCAATGGCATTGGTCGCAAAAAGCACTCAAAATATATGCTTCATAACCATCATTTTTTTTAACTATTGAAATCTTGTATTCATTATCCCCCCCCGAAAGCTTATAAATTCCTTCAAGCCTTGTCAATTTATTTCCTTTATTTTTGAAAAAGCTTTTCATTTTCTCCTCATCCATTCTTTCTTCAGTTGAGGGCAATAGGTTTCCTTTATTATCTATTATTTTGGAAGATATTACCTTTCCTGATTTATATGATAAATTTGTTGTTGTTGATCCATCAAGACTTGTTTCTTCATAGACTCCATCAACAACGCCTTCGCTTGATTGTTTCACTTTTACGTAAATCTTTAAGGGATTATTCCCCTGAGATAATTTTCCGGTTTTTACTTTTTCAATGGCATCTTTCGATTGAAGAAAAACAATAGTATTATATATGTTTTCTACTGTAATTTTTTTAGTTTTTTTAGGGGAGGGATGATAATAAAATACATCTTGAGTATCAAAAACACCTTTATCATTAAACCGTATTACATTATTTAAATAACCATCGTTAAAAAATGCAAGACTACTATTTGGCGAATAAGTAGAGTTTTTTATATTTTGTAGGTTTAATTTTGATATTTTTCCTGCTGACGATATATCAAAATAATAAGGCATATATTTACCCCACGATTTATATTTTTTTAAACTCTTCTTTTTCTTTAATAAAATAGCAATATTGTCATTAGAGCTCCATCTAAGATAATATTCCGTATTTCTTGGTGCCTCATAGCTTTTTTTTATTTGATCACTAAAATTTTGATAAAGCACATTATAATCTTTATCCATTAAAATCACTTTATGTTTATGATTATACCAATCAGATTGCCCAAAACCCAAAACAGGCGCAATCAATAACAAGAGAAATAGTTTTTTCATTTTTTAGTTTTAGATAATAGTGAGTACAGTAAAATGCCAATTGATGCTATAAGAATAAATATTGAACCTCTCACATATCAAAAATAATAAATCTATTGTAGGTTTCAGGGTTGGTTACATAAAAATAATCTTATACCTAATGCGTTTAATGCCCTACTATGTTTAAGCACCCCTTTTTTATAGTGTAGAATAATGTGTAATTTTTTAGGGTGTCCGTTTAGTTCAGTTACCTTTTTTAGGGTGTTACACGTTGCGCAGTTTTGTTGATTGTTTTCTAATGATTTGATTGAAGATATACACTTAATCCCTAATAGATTCATTTTAAGTCAATTCAAGATATATTCCCTCTATCTTATTGTTTAATTCATCCATTAAATCATTCTTTACTATTTCAGTTTTCTGAATGTTTCTAATCTTTGAATTTAACCTTGAGTAATATTCTTTATGGTGAAAGACATCCTTTGCTTTAAGTTCTAATAATAACCTTTGAACTTCTTTAGGATTTCTTCTTACAAGTGCGTTGAATATACTTGTTTCTACATCTTTTGGGGATTTAATATTATTTGCCATAATCTTAATTGTTTTTGAATGTTTCTGTATTTGTTGATAGTAACCATACCAGATATGTAATAGCTTCTTAAATAGTTCCTCAGTGCCTAAATCTTTCACATATAATCTATTGTATTTAAGGTGTCTTGGAATATATCTGTGGACAAATACACCCTTGAACCTTTTTTTACCTTTCTTAATTTAACTTTCATATTCTGACACTATTTTCTGATACCTATGTGTCATAAAGTGTCATACTAAATAAATTTATGACACTATTGTGACATAAAATTACTAAATAATATCCAATAAAAAGAAAATAAATTATTGGTTTATATGGTTAAATTCAATGAAAATAAACAATTAGATAATGAAAGGAAAGTAAGATTACTTGCCAATACAGAAATTAGCAAAAATATTACCCAATAAATCATCATTGGTTATTTCTCCAGTAATTTCTCCAAAGTGGTACAAGGCTTGTCTAATATCTATAGCTAATAAATCGCCTGATAAACCAGACTCTAATCCTTGCTTAACTTTATCAATTTCTTCAAAAGCTTTTAATAACGAATCATAATGACGAGAATTGGTAACAATAGTATCGTTATTTCTCAATGCGCCAGTATTCACAAAACTGAGAAGTTTTTCTTGCAGCGTATCAACGCCAATTTTATGTTTTGCAGATAATGAAATAAAGTGAGACCTTTCTACTGCGCTCAAGGTGACATCTAATTTTGATTTATCTTCTTCAGAAAGTTTATCAATTTTATTGGCTATGATTAGAAGCGGTTTTTGCGGATACTTATTTTTTATTTTTTCTATTTCAACCTTAAATGTTGAACTTGAGGATTTAAAATCGGAGGCATCAAACAAATAAATAACAACTTGAGCTTGATCTATTTTTTCAAAAGTTCTCTTAATACCAATACTTTCAACCACATCTTTAGTTTCTCGAATACCTGCGGTATCAATAAACCTAAAACCTATCCCTCCTATCGAAATTTCATCTTCTATGGTATCTCTAGTAGTTCCGGCAATTTCTGAAACAATGGCCCGCTCTTCATTTAAGAGGGCATTTAAAAGCGTGGATTTCCCAACATTAGGTTCTCCTACAATCGCCACAGGAATACCATTTTTAATCACATTACCAACAGCGAACGAATCAATCAATCGTTTTAAAACAAAACGAATACGTTCCACCAAGTCTTTAAATTGAGATCTATCTGCAAACTCAACATCTTCTTCAGCAAAGTCTAATTCTAACTCTATTAAAGATGCAAAATTTAAAAGTTCCTCACGAAGTTTAGCGATTTCAGAAGAAAATCCACCGCGCATTTGTTGCATCGCAATTTGATGAGAAGCTTCATTATCACTAGAAATTAAATCGGCCACAGCTTCGGCTTGAGATAAATCTAACTTCGCATTTAAAAAAGCACGAAGTGTAAATTCTCCAGCAGTAGCCATTCTACAACCTTTCCTTAGGAATAATTGAATAATTTCTTGTTGAATATAATTGGAGCCATGACAGGACACTTCAACAACATCCTCCCCAGTATACGAATTAGGATTTTTAAAAACAGATACTAAAACCTCGTCTATAGTTCTTTCTCCATCAATAATATGCCCTAAATGTATGGTATGTGTTTTTTGTTTGCTTAGTGATTTATTAGATTTAACCGATTTAAAACACGAATCTGCTAAAAGTATGGCATCCTTTCCTGATAGTCTAATCACGGCAATGGCACCTGCACCAGATGGTGTTGCTAAAGCTACAATGGTGTCTTGATGTATCATGAAGTCTATTCTCCTTGAGCTAGATAAATACCATCAGGCTTAATTTCTATTAAACGCTGTCTATACAAAGTTCCAACAGCTTTCTTAAAGTTTTTCTTGCTCATTTGCAAAGCGTTTTTAATAGCTTCGGGGCTCGATTTATCCGTAAGGTTTATAAAACCATCATTATCTTGTAACTCTTGCATAATCTGTTCTGCATTTGGTTCTATATTTCTAAAACCAATTTGTCCTAAGGCAATATCTAGTTTATTACCAGGTCGCACTTTTTTAACAATCCCTTTTAGTTTATCACCAATACTTAAATCTTTAAAAATACTGTCTTTATAAATTAGCCCCATGTGTGTTTTGTTCACAATCACATTCATACCAATATCAGACGGGTGAGACACGATCAAATCAACTTCATCAAATTCATTAACGGTTAATTCTGTATTATCCAAAAAACGGTTCGTTTTACTTGAAGCTACTAACCTATCGGTTTTCTCATCCAAATAACAATGCACCAAATACCAACCACCAGCTTTCATTTTAAAAGCTTGCTCACTAAATGGGCAAAACAATTCTTTTACTAAACCCCAATCTAAAAAAGCACCAAAATCCGTTGTTTGGTTGCAACGCAATAACGCAAATTCACCACGCTTAATATATGGCATATCAGTTGTTGCAACAGGGCGCTGTTCATTATCCAAATACACAAAAACCTCAAGCTTATCCCAAATTTTAAAAGACTCTGGCACATAACGGTTTGGCAATAACACCTGGTTATCTTCATCATCAATCAAATAAGCACCGTGGTCCGTTTCACGAAGTATTTCTAGCGTATTTATTTCCCCTAATTTTATCATGGTGCAAAGGTAACAATTTTTCAATCGTACACTACCTTTACAACCATTCAACTTAATACTTATTTATAATTTTTATTTTGGGCGCATCCCTATCGGGTCGGGCTATCACTACTTGCTGCCTCCTGCGTCGGCGAGCTCAAACATACCGTTCTGTCCCTTGCGCAGGCAATCGAAGCCACGTAGCATTACCACTATCTTAATTTTTTTTCCGAATTTAAAAATTAAAAAAAAAGCGCTACAATGAAGTAGCGCTTTTTACTTTATGTAATCTGAGTTCTAATAAATAGACTCTTTACCAAAATGTTTAGTAAGCATATAGTAAACTACTGCTCTATATTTATTACGGTTAGATTTACCATATGTCTCCATAACAGAAGCAATTCCTGCATCTAATTTAGGGCCATCACTTAATCCTAATTTTTTAATTAGAAAATTGTTTTTTACAGTTGCTAGCTCTTTGTCATCTGACCCTGAAACTGTTGCAGCATCCTTATTATAAATAGATGGTCCACAACCAATAGTAACTTTAGTTAATAAATCCATGTCTGCGTTAACGCCGCATTTGTCTTTTAAATCGGTAGCATATTTTGCAATAAGCTCATCTCTTTTACTCATAATAATTTCGTTTAATGTGTTAATAAAATAGTTGAAATAATAGCTCTCTTAAAGATAACTAATTTTTTGACACAACTATTACTTAAAAGTCACTTATTTATCTAATAAAATCAAAGTAATTCAACAGCACTTCGTCATTAATTTGCTTTGGTGTAAAAATCTCTAATAATTTAGGCCGATCTTCTTCTGAGTAAAATGTTTCTAATGATGATTTTAATGTATTTTCATCTGAAACCGATTCATAATTAATACCATACATCTTACACAAATGTTCTGCTGTTAAATGATGATTCGTTTCAAAATATGTATCAAAATTCTCGGTGTTTTTATGTCCAGGTAAAATCCTGAAAATACCACCACCTTGATTATTCACAATTACAATTCTGAAGTTTTTAGGAATGTAATTATTCCAAAGCGCATTACTATCGTATAAAAAGCTCAAATCTCCCGTTATAAATAGCGTTGGTTTTTCATTAGCTACAGCACAACCTATAGCAGTAGATGTACTTCCATCAATACCACTCGTTCCTCTATTACAAAACACCTCAATGGTTTTATTTATTTTGAACAGTTGTGTATATCGTATTGCAGAACTGTTTCCAGATTGTAAAATATAATGGTCTGGAATCGATTTTAAAACAGTGTTAAACACCGTAAAGTCTGAAAATGGAATAGTCTCCAAATACGCTTTATGTTTTTTAAGACGATGTTGTTTAACGGCTTCCCAAGTGTCTTTGTAATCACTCTTTACGTAATGTGTCACTCTTGGTAAAAAAGCCTCAAAAAATGCGTTAGGCGATTTTTTAAAATGAGTGTCTAAACAGAAAAACGTATCGTTAGCCGTTTTATTATCAATATGCCAGTGGTGTTCGGGCCGGAATTTTCGTAATAATTGCTTAATCTTTTTTGAGACAATTAAACTGCCGAAAGTCACAAGAATATCGGGACTTAATTGCTGTTTTTCTTCTTCTGATAGTGGTGCTATCAGTTGATCAATACTCTTAAAAAAACTTGGATCATGCAAATTAGATGTCGTTTCAGTAAGTACAATAACACTATCATCTTTAGCCAATTCATCCAACCACTTATTTTCTATTTGGTTAGGGTTATTCATACCAACCAATATCATCTTTTTGGAGGCCGTATTCCAATCTTCTAAACAGGACTGCAACACATAATCTTGAATGGCTTCTTGTTTTATAGTAACATCAATAATTTCTGGAGATACGGTTAATGTGTCAACAGTTTCATATAGCGGTTCATCAAAAGGCACATTAATATGCACCGGTCCATTTTTAATTCTAGCCAAATTAATGGCTGCATTTATTTCTGTTTCATTGTGCGTTTGTATGTCTTTTTGCAAACCCAATAAACGCTCAAATTTATTTTCTAAATTTTTAAAAATCGGCAACTCTTCATGCTCAGGAACATTTTTTTCGTCTTTTAAATCCAGCTTTAAATTAGCCGCATATAAAATATGATTTTCAAAAACATTTTTCTGGTTTATGGTTTGCCCATCTCCTATTCCAATTAAGTGTTTGGGTCGGTCTGCCGATATAACTACTAAAGGAATATCGCTATAAAAAGCCTCTGCCACTGCTGGGTAATAGTTTAGTAAAGCACTCCCCGAAGTACACACCACAGCAGTTGGTTCTTTTAATCGCTGTGCAATTCCTAAAGCAAAAAATGCGGCACAACGCTCATCGACAATACTGTAACATTTAAAAAAGGCATCATTGGTAAAACCTATGGTTAAAGGTGCATTTCTGCTACCAGGAGAAATAACAATATGTTGTATGTTTTTCGCTTTACAGAGTTGAATAACAGTTTGAGCGAGCAAAATTTTTGGGTAAATCATTTAGCAATTTTGTGAAACAAAAATACAAAATAGCTTAATAAAACGAGTTACTATAAAATAGATTTAATAACTAACGATTTTGATACCGTTTCTTCCCACTCACTTTCAGCGTTGGAGCCTTCAGTAATACCGCCACCAACGTAGATAATTGCTTGCTGGTTTTTAAGTTGCATGCATCGTAAATTCACATACAATTGTGTGCTAGTTCTACTTACAGCATAAGCTCTGTTTTCAATGTTGCGTCTTCCAGAACGCGGTGCAATAGTAGTTTCACAATTTAACTCGCCTAAAAATCCTGTATAGAATTCGCGATTATAATCTTCGTGTTCTAAAATGAATTGTTTTGCAGATTCCTTTGGTAATCCACAAACCGCAGGTGTTGGATGCAACACTTTAACAACTTGTTTTAATGGCGTATCTGGTTTTAACTGAGCAGAAATCATGGTTTTTAAATGCACCAAATTACCAGCCTTTACCGTTGCAACATCTGAAACCTTAAAGCTATCCACAGATGGTTTTAAGTTGTCAACTATAAAATCAGTAACGAGCTGTTGTTCTTGTTTTTCTTTGTTTTGCCAAACCACATCTAAACTACCTTTATAATCTTGCGTGCCTGCCAATGCCATGATTGAAAACCGATTGCCTTCAATTTTTATTAAGGTTTCTGGCGTGGCGCCCAACCATAAGCCAACTTTAGGATGATACCAACAATATACAAATGCCGATTTATAACGCTCCAAAAGTCTTTTAAAAATAGAAATAGGATTAGTTTCAGAAAGGTTTACAGTTTCCTGTCTAGACAACACCACTTTTTTTATGTCTGAAGTATTAATAGCTTCAACACCTTGTTTTACCCGGTTTATATGTGCGTTTTTAGAATCTATAGAAGCTGAATTGATAATCACATGTTCTTCTACAGGCTTAGTATCACTCTCAATATTCACATGAGATACACCAATAATTTCAGAAATGGCATCAGGAATTAAAACCGTTTTTTCAATAGCATCAAACGGAGAAAACACAAACCCTTTTTCGGTAAAGTCTACTGTGAAATTTAATTCAGCATTACTTTGTAGTCGTGCACTTAGGTTTTGTTGATGTGGTTTTCTATAAACTATAAAAGGAAGTTCATTATTAAAATGCGCTTCAATACGCTCAAAAAAGTCGTTTGAAGTCATGCTTATTTTTTAGGTAAAGAAATGGTAGACAACCTACAAATAGAAATTAAATTTTCTGCCTCATCGGTAACACGAATATCTAATAACTGAGTCGTTCTTCCTTTATGCACAAATGTTGCCTTAGCATACACAAAGCCTTCTTTTACACTCTTTAAATGATTCGCAGTAATTTCAATACCTCGAATAAAAAATTTATCGGTATCCATAAAAACATGCGATGCAAAACTACCCACACTTTCCGCTAAAGCAACTGTAGCGCCACCATGCAAAATACCATCTGGCTGATGTACTCTCGGAGTTACAGGCATCCTCGCTACTAAAAAATCGTCGCCATAATCTATAGCTTCAATATTTAAGGTTTCCATTAAAGTGTTTTTAAAGGCTTTATTGGCTTGTTCCAAAACATCTTTTTTAGATAATTGCATAGAATAGTGTATTTTTAAAATCACTAACAAAAATACAAAACATAAGCGTAAATGGGTTCAGAAGAAAAAGAAATATCATATACTATAACCAACTCATATTCTACCCTAAATACACTTACCAAAGCCACTAAAAACGTTTGGTTTGTTTGTCATGGTATGGGTTATTTAAGTCGGTATTTTTTAAAATATTTTAGAGGATTAAATACAGACGAAAATTATATCATTGCGCCACAAGCAGCTAGCAAATACTATATGAAATCTGGTTTTAAACACGTTGGAGCAAGTTGGTTAACAAAAGAAGCCACAGCAAAGGCTACAGAAAACGTCATGCATAATTTTGATGCCATTTTTGAAGCTGAAAACATTCCAGACCATGTTAATTTAATTATGTTCGGTTATTCCCAAGGTGTTAGTGTTGCTTTGCGCTATGTAGCGAAACGGAAAATACAATGCGACCAACTGGTTATGCATTCCGGAGGTATTCCAAAAGAATTACAGGCCGAAGACTTTGCATTTTTAAATGCTAAAGTGAGTTTAATTTGTGGTACACATGATGAATATTTAATCGAAGATCGTCTTACATCTGAAACACAAAAAGCACATGATTTATTTAAAGATCAATTGCATGTTTTGATGTTTGATGGTAAACACGAAATGAATGTAGCCTTGATTAATAATTTAGTATGAATACACCAAAACTTGAAAACAACCATGTTAAACTCACGCCTTTAAATTTAGAAAACTATGAGCAGCTATTGGATATTGTCCAACAAAAAAACTAGTGCAATACTCTCCCAGAAAAATTGATACGCCAGAAAATTTAAAAGAATACATGCAAAGGGTTTTAGATGGTTTTAAACGAAGGGCATATTGTTATGGTATTTTGGCAGAAGAATGGGATGGTATTAAAAACACTGTTTTTAAAGAATTTTAATAGGTGTTCATATCAGTTATATTTCAGATTCATGATGTAAGCTCCTAGTGTAGCAAAATCTAACCTGCTTGCAGCAGACAGGTAGAACATAGATGAGAATTTTTGCAATTAGGCTTGCGCTAGTAATTAATTTTATACAGCTTAAGTTTATATATTCATACTCACTTTAAATTTGCAATATTAAGACCTTTATAATACTCAAAATACAAAGTGAATTTAAAGCTATAAAAAAGCTAAACTTTTAATATTTTTGCAGATTAATTAGCTCGTGATGTCCTTTTGTCTTGAATCTAGATTGAATAAAATCTTTAATAAACCTACCGTTTATAGTTCATAAATAAAGTATATCTAGGCATCTGATAAAAAAGTAATTTTATAGCGAAATAGAATGAAAAAAATCTTGTATTATTTCTTGTTTTTACCCATCTTTCTTTCAGCCCAAATTAACGAAAGTGACACGCTTAACTTAAAAGCAAACCTTTCTTTAACTGGGTTTTATCAGGGCGGAAATGTAGAAACTTTGATATTTAGAGCAAAATCAGATTTAAGTTTTAAACCTTTAAAGAAATGGGTTTTCAAAACTAAAAATTCCTATGTTTATCAAGAGTTTGGAAAGAAAAAGGCTGATGAAGATATTTTAAGTCTCAACTTTTTATATTTTAATCCTGAGCGAAAAATATATCCCTTATTATTGGGTTTTGTAAGCACTAATTTTCGAAGAGAAATTAACCTGCGGTATCTGTTAGGCGCCGGAGTTACTTATCAAATTCTGAACAAAAAAAACAATTGGCTTAAACTTGCGATTTCAAGTGAATATGAACAGACAGATTTTGGCAAAGGTAATTTTAACCTTTCAGAGTATAATGGAAACAAATCTCTCAATACCTTCCGTGGCACCATTTGGGTAAATGGTAAATATCATTTGTTTAAAAAGAAAGTAATTGTAAATCATGAATTTTACTTTCAGCCTTCTCTAGAGCAAAGCAATAATTTTCGTTGGCAAGCAGATGCTGGGTTAGAACTGCCCATTTGGGAATTTTTAAATTTTAAAATCAACTACCTTCATACATTCGAAAGTGTCGTGATAGAAAACCAAAAACGAGAAGATAATATTTTAACTTTTGGTTTTACCTTAAAAAGCTATTGAATAGATTAACGCAGCTAGATTAAGACATCTTTGAGAATTCAAATGGTTTTGTGAAGCATAATCAAAACGATCAGGATATGAATCCGTTTCAATGATTTATATCCTCAGATAAGAACAATTAGGATTTTCTTGTTTAATTAAAAATGAAAGCTACAAAAGGTTTTCAACAAAAAATACTTCCTAAAATTTTGGAAAGTGTTTTTTATCGTACAATAAATTATGTATAACCATACTATTCTGTGATATGTTTACAAATCCGATTTATAGCGTTTTATCATAGCGTCTCTAGATTCTGGTTCGTCTTGTGACCCTAATTGATCTTTAAGCATCTGCCCCATTGTTGGAAATTTCATAAGATACTCAATATACTGACAATCAAATTTAGCAATTTTAAAATCCAAATGAATCAATTCAGCACCTTGAACCAAATAAAAAGGTTATTCATCACATAACTATGCCAAGAGTTATAAATATTATTTAAAATTGTGCTTTAAAATAATTTTTAATGATGAAGACATTTGTATTAGCATTAGCCTTATCGTTCACTAGTTTTTGTAGCGCACAATTTGTTTCTGGAGATGACAAATTACACTTGGGTGGTGGTTTTGTAATTTCTAGCGGAACTTATACTGCTGTTTATCTTAAAACAAAAAACAAGAAAAAAGCCTTTTGGTATAGTTTGGGCATGTCTGCTTTAGCTGGTGCAACTAAAGAATGTATTGATGTTGGCCAAGATGAACGTTTTGATACCGGTGAAATGGTAGCAACTACTATTGGTGGTTTAGTCGCAAGTACTACTTTAAGTCTATTTGTAGGCAAAAAGAGAAATGATAAGCAAAAAGAGGTAGCGCTAGTTAACTAACTAAACGTCTAATTATAGCTTTAGTAGGTAATATTTTATTGGTGTGTTCTATACTTGGGCCCGCTACCCAAACTGTTTTGTAAGTAGCTTTTGTAGCGGCATTTTTAGTGGCATTCATACCTATTGAAAAGCGTACCATTTTTACCCATTTCTTGAGTTTTTTATTCTTATTTAAAACAGATTCTATCCACGTTTGTTTCGTTCCTATTTTTTGAACATAAGGCGTATTAATGACCGTACATGGTGTTCCCGAAATACGTTCGGTCATAATGATATCTTAGCACCATATTCTACACAGGCTTGTTTATAATCGTCTGTAACACCAGCTTCTTCCGAGGCTATAAAAGGACTTCCTACTGAAACACCTTCTGCGCCATAACTTAGCATCTCATCAATATCTAATTTACAACCAACGCCTCCTGCCGAAATTACTGGAATATTACAATGAGAACTTAATTCTTTAATCAACGCCTCAGGTGTTTGGTTTCCACGGTGTCCTCCTGCTTCATTATTCACTGCTATGATAGCATCACCACCTAGACTCTCAACCTTTTTAGCAAATTTTAAATCGGTAACATCACAAAACACTTTAATACCAACTTTATGTGATTGCTTTATGGTTTCTTCAGGACTCCCTAAAGACGTTATTATGAAGTCACAACCTTCTTCACAAATTACTTTTAATTGCCCTTTATACTTAACGTTTGATTTGTTTACAATAAGGTTAAAACCGAAAGATCCTCCTTCTGGTTTAGCTACTTTTAGCTCTCGTAAAGCAATACGTAACTCATCTAATGTTCTATAGTTTAATGCCGGAATACAACCTGCAATTCCGCCATGCATCGCTTCTTTCACCATGGCAACATTTGAAACCAAAAACATAGGTGCTTGAATTATAGGGTAATTAATGTTAAGGAGTTTGGTAAGTTTAGTTTCCATGGATTTAAATTGATTTCAGCAAATATAATAAATATTATAAATATTATGCATGCATAATAACTAACAATCAATTAGTTACGAAAATTGAATAGAAAATATTCATAAATACCTGGTTACATGATATATATCATTTTTTTATTATGCACGCATATTTAATTTTAGTATTTTAAAATCAATAATAATCTATTATGAAAAAATTAATCTTAGGTTTATTTATTTTTGGATTAACCACCCAATTCAGTGCTCAAACAGTCGAATTACCAGAAACTTTAATCACAGTAAATTACAAGTATTTAGATGCTATAGATATTGACAATGTGCCAGAACGGGTTAAAAAGTTAGAAGACGAAGTTCTTAATTATAAAAATATAGAAAAGTCTAATCTTTACGATGATGAACACGATACTTACAGTGTTTCTTTTTATGTTCCTGAAGGAAAAATAGTTGCTGCTTATGATATAAATGGAAAAATTATAAGAACTATTGAAAAATATAATAATGTAAGATTGCCTTTAGTAGTTATGCAAGCGGTTTCAAAGCGATTTCCTAATTGGGGAATAGTTGAAGATATTTATTATATTAAATACCATATTGAAACAGATTCCTTAAAACAGCAATACAAAATTAAGCTTAAAAATGAAAATGAAACCATTACGGTTAAAACAAATGAAATAGGCATATTCCTTTAAAAATTATTTAACAATACGAAATTGATAATAAAACTCTACTAATCTGATGGATATCATTGTGAGCGTTTTATTAAAAATATATCTTCATAATATTAATCTTAAAACCTTAATATCATGAAAAAATCAATTTTAAGTCTAATTATTTTTTGTTTGACCTTTGGGATGTATTCTCAAATTACTCAACTCCCTGAAGTCGTTATAACAGCAGTGAATTATAAATATCTGAACGCTGTTGAAAATGAAGACACCGACCTATCTGTTCAAATGCTACAAGAACATGTAGCTATGTACGATTTAAAAAACTCAGACCTTTATGGTGATGAGTATGACACTTATACCGTATCCTTCTACATTCCTGATGGAAAAATACTTGCCGCATATGACAAGAATGGTGAAATTATAAGAACAATTGAAAGATTTCAAAATGTAAAATTACCTAAAGATGTTAGAAACGCAGTTTATAAAAGATTTCCAAATTGGTCTTTAGAGAAAGATGTGTATCTCGTAAATTATCATAAGAATAATGAAAAAGTTTCTAAGCAATATAAAGTGAAACTTAAAAACGGTAAGAAAGTTATGAGAGTAAAATTAGCAGAGGATGGCAATTTCCTATAATTTTTAAAGTTTAAATTATAAATCTTAAGAAGCGTAATCATTTATTTGATTACGCTTTTTATTATAATAAAATGTAATACATAGTTAAATTTAATAACACAGTAAAAACTAAGCCTCATCAATAAAACGATAATAGCCACATTTTAAATAGGCACCTTCAGGAAAACTAACAGGATGATCTGTATCATGCTGTGTTTTTAAAACAATTTTATATCGTCTATTTGTTGAACCTAAGGCTTGACTATTTATATCTAAAAATGACTGAGCTGAAACTCTAGATGAACAAGAGGCCAAGACTAACAAGCCCTTCTTAGCGGTTAGTTTTTCTCCTAACTCAGCCAATTGTGCATATTTCTTTTTTGCCAGGTCAATTTCTGAAGCTTGTTTAGCAAAACTTGGCGGATCTATAACCACAACATCAAAAGTAACTTTATTTTTAATGAGTATTCTAAGCTCCGCAAATGCATCGCCAACAATCGTTTTGTGTTTTCCAGAATACCGATTCAACTTTCCGTTTTCAATAGCTATTTCCAAAGCTTGCTTACTAATATCTAAACTCGTAACTTCTTTAGCGTCATTATATAAAGCATGCACCGAAAATCCACCGGCATAACTAAACACATCCAATACTGTTTTTCCTATACTCCATTCGCCTACTTGCTTTCTGTTAGCACGATGATCTAAAAAATAACCCGTTTTATGACCTTTAATAACATTTGCAGAAAAGTTGACTCCGTGCTCAACAAATTCCACAACTTCATTCTCAAGATTACCAAAAACAACTTCTCCATTTTTAAGTGAATGTAACTTTGATTTTTCTAAACTTCTACTTAATCGAATAACAACAGTTTCTGCTTCTGATGTTTGTTGTAAACTCGGGATAATGGTTTCTAAATAGGGTAACCATATTTCAGAATATATTTTTACAACCAAAACGGATGCATAAACATCTGCTATCAAACCAGGGAAACCATCATTTTCACCGAATAATAATCGATAACTATTGGTGTTCGTTTTTAATAAAGGCCGCCTCCTATTATATGCTTCTTTTATTTTTTTTTGAAAAAACACAGCATTAATCTCAGCTTTCTCATGGCTGCTATGAAGCATTTTAATTCGAATTGGCGAACTGGCATCATATAAACCTAAACCGACAACTCTGTTTTTATTTTTACTGAAAATGACCGTTAAATCACCTGAATTTGCATCTTCATTTATCTTGTTGATATTATTGGAAAACACCCAAGGATGTCCTTGTAAGACAAACTGTTCGCCTTTTGAGTTTAGTTTTACTGCTAATCGTTTGGGTTGATAAGTGTTCTTAATTGAAAGTGCAAATGCCATATAATTTCATAAAAATAGATAAATTGCAAATTAGTGTGTTTTTTATTGATTCTAGAATTTAAGTACAAAAAAAAAGCGTAACAAAATGTTACGCTTTTCAAAATATATTTACTTTTCTTTTTTAATTAGCTGATCGAATTTTGTTTGCTAACAGCTAAGGCATAAATGACCAAACCAAAACCAATTTTATTTACGGCATCAGCGATATTGTAAACAACATCTACGCTTCCTGATCCTAATATATTTGTGTACCAACCATCGGTTCCAAGCATATATCCCAACGGATAAATCGCCCATCCTACAAGTACAAACCAACATAATATTTTGTGTGCTTTCAGGGTTTCTCCACCCGCAGCGACTGCAAGTTTTTTTGCACTGCCTAACCATATTTCATAAACAATATAAAAATAAGCAAGTCCTGAAATTGCGCCCCAAAGTGCTGCTTGATCTGTGTAAACAGCTTCACCAAAGTAACCAGTTATAAGCATAATCACAGAGAAACCGATCATTTTCCACATTAATGAAGGCTTAGCACCAGCAATTTTTAAGATTAGATAAAATTCTACACACATTAAAGGAACTGTTAATATCCAATCTACATACCTGAAAAATGTTGGTGATTCCATATTAGCGGCCCAATAATCTCTCATGTAAAAATAGTGTACTGCGGCAATAAACGTAATTAGACCCGAGACCAGTACGGAAGTTCGCCATTTTCTATCAAATTGATTAAGTGATAAAAAGAAAAAAGCCGAAGCAGCCATCATAGCCATACAGCCAACAAAAAATGTGAATCCAACATAATCAGTAGGATCCATTTTAGAGGTAACATCTGTTAAAATTAAAAGCATTTTCATAATATTTGTTAGTTAGTTAATATTTTGTTGAAACAAATGTATAAAAAATTAAACGAACTAAATACAATAATGCAATTAATTTTGATTAATTTTGATAATACTTAAGTTTTATATGGATAAAATTAATAATATATCAATTTTACTTAGTTTTTTGGGTCTTTGGATTACATCAATGTTTTCTGGTGATTTCGAGATTATTTTAGGCTTTTTACTAATTTTTTCTTTTGGAATTTTACATGGATCAAATGATATTTTACTTATTCATTCCATTTCCATTACAAAAACGAAATATCCATTTATTAGAGTCTTGGCCACTTATTTAATTATCGTTTTAGCCGCGGTAATCTTATTTTATATTTTGCCCTCAACTGGATTGGTTCTATTTATTCTTTTTAGTGCTTACCATTTTGGGGAACAACATTGGGAATACAGAACATTAAATATTTCCAAGTACTTAAAAAATACGCTTTACTTCGTATATGGTTTATTGGTGCTTCAATTGTTATTTGTGCTGAATCCTATTGACGTCATTAAAGTTGTTTTTTCTATAACAGGGCACACTTTACAAAGTGCTTTTATTATCTACTCCTTCGTTGCCAATTCTATTGTTTTTATTTTAATTACAATAGTCTTAGTTATGGAGTCAGATTATTTTAAAGCCATTCTCTTAAAAGAATTACTCTACTTAGTAATCTTTACTATAATATTTAAAGTTTCAACTTTAATATGGGGCTTCACCATTTATTTTATTCTTTGGCATAGTATTCCATCACTTTATGAACAAGTGAATTTTATTTATGGTGCTTTTAATAAAAAAAATGTATTCCAATATTGTAAAAAGTCTTTTCCTTATTGGGTTTTGTCTTTAATAGGTATAGGTATTGTTTATGTTATTTTTAAGGAAGAAAAAATATTTTATGCTATTTTCTTTTCTTTTATTGCTGCGGTTACTTTTCCACACACTTTAGTCATTAATAAAATGTTTGCACATAAAAAAACGCAACCAAATGAATGATTGCGTTTTAAATTTTTTGTACCACTGAACACAGGTTCAGTATGACCTTAATTTATTTCACTTCTTCGAAGTCAACATCTTCAACGTCACTACTTTCAGCTTCTCCGTTTTGGCTAGCATCTGGTCCTGGAGCTTCACCACCTTCTTGTGCTTCAGCTTGTGCTTTGTACATTTCTTCAGAGGCCACTTTCCAAGCTTCGTTTATTTTATCTAAAGCTGGAGTAATAACTTCTAAATCTTTAGATTCATAAGCTTTCTTCAACTCTTCTAAAGCATCAACAATTGGCTGTTTTTTCTCTTCCGATAATTTATCACCAAACTCTTCTAATTGTTTTTCCGTTTGAAAAATCATAGAATCTGCTTCATTTAATTTTTGAGCTTGTTCTGCAGCTGCTTTATCTGATTCTGCATTTGCTTCAGCGTCAGCTTTCATTTTTTGGATTTCTTCTTCAGTTAATCCAGAAGATGCTTCAATACGAATATCCTGTGTTTTACCTGTCGCTTTATCGCCAGCAGTCACGTGTATAATTCCGTTTGCATCAATATCAAAGGTTACTTCAATTTGTGGAGTTCCACGTCTTGCTGGAGGAATACCATCTAAGTGAAAACGACCTATAGTATTATTATCGGCAGCCATAGCACGCTCACCTTGTAATACATGTATTTCTACAGAAGGCTGATTATCTGCCGCTGTTGAAAACACTTGCGATTTCTTAGTAGGAATCGTTGTATTCGCTTCGATAAGTTTTGTAAAAACATTGCCCATAGTTTCAATACCTAAAGATAAAGGTGTTACATCTAAAAGTAATACATCTTTAACATCACCAGATAAAACACCACCTTGGATACCAGCTCCTAAAGAAACAACTTCATCAGGATTAACACCTTTACTTGGTGTTTTTCCAAAGAATTTCTCTACGGCTGCTTGTACCGAAGGAATACGGGTGGAACCACCAACTAAAATAACTTCGTCAATATCCTTTTTACTTAAACCAGCTGCTTTTAATGCAGTTTCACATGGCTCAATAGTACGTTTTACTAAATCGTCAATTAATTGCTCAAATTTAGAGCGTGTTAATGTGCGCACCAAGTGTTTTGGTCCGCTAGCAGTAGCTGTAATATAAGGTAAGTTAATTTCTGTTTGTGCAGAAGATGATAATTCAATCTTCGCTTTCTCAGCAGCTTCTTTTAAACGTTGTAAAGACATTGGATCTTTACGTAAATCCATGTTCTCATCAGCATTAAATTCATCTGCTAACCAATTAATAATTTTTTCATCAACATCATCACCACCTAAGTGTGTATCACCATCTGTTGAAAGTACTTCAAATACACCATCACCTAATTCAAGGATAGATACATCATGTGTTCCTCCACCAAAGTCAAAAACAACTATTTTTTGGTCAACACCTTTTTTGTCCATACCGTAAGCTAACGCAGCTGCAGTAGGTTCGTTAATAATACGTCTAACTTTTAAACCAGCAATTTCACCTGCTTCTTTTGTGGCTTGACGTTGACTATCGTTAAAGTAAGCTGGTACAGTAATTACTGCTTCAGTTACATCAGTTCCTAAATAATCTTCAGCAGTTTTCTTCATTTTTTGAAGAATCATAGCCGATAATTCTTGTGGTGTGTATAAACGACCATCAATATCAACTCTTGGTGTATCATTATCACCTTTCACTACTTTATATGGTACACGTTCTGCTTCTTTTTTAGACTCAGAATATTTATTCCCCATAAAACGCTTAATAGAATAAACTGTTTTTGTTGGGTTTGTTACCGCTTGTCTTTTTGCAGGGTCACCAACTTTAATCTCTCCACCTTCTACAAATGCAATCACCGATGGCGTAGTACGTTTACCTTCCGCGTTTGGGATTACAACAGGTTCGTTACCTTCCATCACAGAAACGCAAGAGTTGGTTGTTCCTAAATCGATTCCAATAATTTTACTCATAATATATTTTTTTAATGTGTTGAATGTTCATTTTTAATTTCAAGTTGTATAAGTCAATCTTTATGCCAACTCAAAAATGCTGACACAGTGTCANATTCTTATCCATTTACTGGCGCTGTCTCCGATTGTAGTCACTATACCTATGTCATTTTTTGGGCGCAACCACAAGGGTAGGGCTTTCCGCTATACCTGCCTGCCGGCAGGCAGGTCTTTTTATCGTGCCTTAAAATGGATGCCGCTACAATTCATCGTGCACCTATCTCTAAACTAACTCCTATTTTTTCTCAGCGTAACATCTTTGCGAGAAAAAACAATCTATATTTGCCCAACTATAACGATTGCGCAACTATGGAATGTATCTCTGTTTTCGACATGCTAAAAATTGGAATTGGTCCTTCAAGTTCTCATACGCTAGGACCTTGGCGAGCTGCCGAACGTTGGATTAAAGAACTTAAAACTGCTAACACCTTTAATAACGTTGAAAAAATCACAGTCGACCTCTATGGTTCTTTATCCCTAACAGGAAAAGGACATGCTACAGATTATGCCGTGATGCTTGGTTTATGTGGTGCTAATCCAGAAACCATCTCTACAGAAAGGATTAACGAAATTATTACAGCAATAAAAAACACCAACACATTATCTTTTAACAATGAAATAGAAATAGGATTCAATCCTAAAACAGATATAATTTTTAATAGAAAATTTTTACCATTTCATGCTAACGGACTGAAATTCTCAGCAATTTGTAATGGAAAAAAAACGTCTTCTACGTTCTACTCCATAGGTGGTGGCTTTGTTATAAAAAAAGAACGTAAAAACTCTAAAAGGAATTTTGAAATAAAATGTACTTTTCCTTACCCGATAGACAAGGGGACTGAGTTACTTCAGTTTTGCTCGACATTAAATAAATCTATTTCTGAAGTTGTTTTAGAAAACGAAAAATCAATTCGTAAAGAAACAGAGATTGATGCAGAATTAAAGCGCATTTGGGATACCATGCTCGATTCTATGTATACAGGTTGTCATACAGAAGGTAATCTTCCTGGAGGTTTAAATGTAAGGCGTCGCGCATACGATATGCATAAAACTTTGCAAGGAAACACGCCATATAAAAACCCTGTGGAATGGATTTATGCTATCAGAGACACAGAAGTTAAATTCCGCCAAATATTAAAATGGGTAAGCTGTTTTGCATTAGCCGTTAATGAAGTAAATGCCGCATTAGGGCGCGTAGTTACTGCTCCAACCAATGGAAGTGCAGGCGTAATCCCATCGGTTTTAATGTATTATCTTGTTATCGAAAACCATGATGGTAATTTTGAGGATATTAAAAAATTTCTACTAACAGCAGGAGAAATAGGGAGTATTTTTAAGAAAGGCGCAACCATAAGTGCTGCTATGGGAGGCTGTCAAGCAGAAATTGGTGTGTCATCAGCTATGGCTGCTGGGGCACTAACCGAATTACTTGGTGGTACACCAGAGCAAGTTTTAGTAGCAGCTGAAATAGCTATGGAACATCATTTAGGTTTAACCTGCGATCCTATTGGTGGGTTAGTACAAATACCCTGTATAGAGCGCAATGCTATGGGCGCTATAAAAGCAATAAATGCGGCAGAACTAGCATTAGACACTAATCCTGAGCATGTAAAAGTACCTTTAGATAAAGTGGTAAACACGATGTGGGAAACGGCAAAGGATATGCATTCTAAATATAAAGAAACCTCAGAAGGCGGTTTGGCTGTTGGTGTTTATTTAACAGATTGTTAGTATCAACTTTAAATGATTAAGCCGATAGTATTTAATAAAATAACTGATAACCAGCAATCAAGGTTTACTTTAAATAAAAAGTTTAACAGTATCTTCTTTATTTAGTATTTTTACATGATAACTAAACTAAATTGAAACATGTCTGTAGCCAAAAAAGAATATAAACGCGTTACCGTAAAAACATTAGTAGATATGAAAGCCCATGGCGAAAAAATATCTATGCTTACTGCCTATGACTATACTATGGCAAAAATTGTTGATGGAGCTGGTATTGATGTTATTCTTGTAGGCGATTCTGCAAGTAATGTTATGGCAGGACATGAAACTACGCTACCAATTACCTTAGATCAAATGATTTATCATGCCTCTTCCGTAATTCGCGCTATTGACAGATGTTTAGTTGTTGTCGATTTACCTTTTGGAAGTTACCAAAGTGATCCAAAAGAAGCTTTACGTTCAGCTATTAGAATAATGAAAGAAAGCGGAGCACATTCGGTTAAAATGGAAGGTGGACGTGAAATAAAAGAATCCATAAAACGTATTTTAAACGCCGGTATCCCTGTAATGGGGCATTTAGGATTAACACCACAATCTATTTATAAATTCGGAACTTATACGGTACGAGCAAAAGAAGATCAAGAAGCAGAAGATTTAATTGAAGATGCAAAAATGCTTGAAAAAGTAGGATGTTTTGCCATTGTATTAGAAAAAATACCAGCAAAACTAGCTAAGCAAGTAGCAGAAAGTGTAAGTATTCCAATTATAGGTATTGGAGCTGGACCAGATGTAGATGGGCAAGTTTTAGTACTGCATGATATGCTCGGAATGACTCATGAGTTTAATCCTCGTTTTTTGCGTCGCTATATGAATTTATATGAAGATATGACTACCGCTATTTCGCAATATGTAGATGATGTAAAAAGTTCCGATTTCCCTAATGAGACTGAGAAATATTAATATAGATTTTTTAGATGTCTAAAATATGTTCTAACAAATCTAATTTACAAGTCCTCTATGAGGACAATCATATCATTATCGTAAATAAGAGAGCTGGTGATATTGTACAAGGTGATAAAACAGGTGATAAACCACTTAGTGATGTCGTAAAAGAATATATCAAAGACAAATACAACAAACCAGGAAATGTTTACTTAGGAACTGTGCACCGCCTAGATAGACCTACCACTGGTCTTGTTATTTTTGCAAAAACAAGTAAAGTACTTCCTAGGCTTAACAAATTATTCCTTTCAAAAGAAATAAAAAAAACATACTGGGCGATTGTAAAAAACGAACCTCCAAAACATGACGGTACCCTCATAAATTGGCTTAGAAAAAACCCAAAAAACAATAAATCAAAAGCCCATTCAAAAGAAGTTTCCGAAAGCAAAAAAGCTATTCTTCATTATAACGTCATAAAAAAATTAGATAACTACTTTTTGCTTGAAGTTAATTTGGAAACGGGCAGACACCACCAAATACGAGTACAATTATCAAATATAGGATGCCCTATTAAAGGCGATTTAAAATATGGTTTTGATAGAAGCAATAAAGATGCAAGTATAAGTTTGCATGCAAGACATATTGAATTTATTCATCCTGTAAAAAAAGAATCTATTTCCATTGATGCCCCTTTACCAAATGATGCCATTTGGAACGCTTGTTTACGATAATTTATATACCTTTAAAAAAAAGATTTAGTATTGAATACCATACCAGATATAATTAGTAGCCAACGTGAATTTTTTAAATCTCAAAAAACAAAAGATTTAGATTATCGGTTATCTCTCTTAAGAGCATTAAAAGTTGAAATTCTTGCCAATGAACAAGCGGTTATTGGTGCTCTAAATAAAGACTTTAAAAAGTCTGAATTTGAAGGGTACTTGAGTGAATTTGGAATTGTTATTTCTGAATTGAATTTCGCGATAAAAAACCTTAAAAGATGGGCCAAACCAAAGCGCATTAAATCTTCGTTATTAACGTTTCCATCAAAGGATTATTTATACCCAGAACCTTTTGGTACTGCACTTATAATAGCACCATGGAATTATCCATTTCTCTTAGCTATGGAACCTCTAATTATGGCTATAGCAGCAGGAAATACTGTTGTTATAAAACCTAGCGAATTAACTGAAAACACTTCAAAATTAATTACGCGAATAATTAAAAACGTTTTTCCTGAAACTATAGCAACGTCTATTCAAGGTGGTGTTGAGATATCAACAGAATTATTAGCCCAAAAATGGGATTATATTTTCTTTACTGGAAGTACACATGTTGGAAAAATTGTTGCCCAAGCTGCAGCAAAACACTTAACGCCTGTTGTTTTAGAGCTTGGAGGGAAATCGCCTTGTATTATTGACGATTCGGTAAATTTAAAACTTGTAGCCAGAAGATTAGTTTGGGGTAAATTATTAAATGGCGGGCAAACCTGTATTGCACCAGATTATGTAATAGCAAAATCTAATATCAAAGAAGATCTTATTGCTGTATTAAAAACTGAAATTAATAAGCAATATGGCGAGAATCCTGAAAATTCATTAGATTTCCCACGGATCGTCAATAAAAACAATACAAAACGACTTGAAACCTTACTTCAGGATTCTAACATTGTCTTTGGTGGTAAAATTAATGTGAACGAATGCTACATTTCGCCCACCTTAGTTGATCAACCTAGTTTGAATAGTCAATTAATGCAAGAAGAAATATTTGGTCCTATTTTGCCAATTTTAACTTATAACACTGAAGAAGATATTGAACACATTATATGGAATCTAGAGAAACCTCTATCACTTTATGTCTTTTCAAACAAAACCTCTTTTATTAAATCAACCATTGAAAAATATAGTTTTGGTGGTGGTGTAATTAATGACTTACTAATTCATTTTGGAAATCACAGATTACCATTTGGAGGTGTTGGTGCTAGTGGCATGGGCAAATATCATGGTAAACATGGTTTTAATGCCTTCTCAAACACGAAACCCATTGTAAAACGAGGGAACTGGTTTGATCCTTCTTTTAGATATGCACCCTACAAAGGTAAAATGAGTTTATTAAAATTAGTTTTTAAGTATTTTGGATAATCAAGATAAAGGATAATTCAAAATAAGTTTTACATTGTCTTCTGGTTTAGAGCTTAAATCCAAAAAAGCCAATACCCAATTTAACTCAAGTAGAATAGCTTAGCGCAAAACTAGTTGGTATTAACATAAAAATGTTGAAAAACTCTAAGCCTTTATTTATAATTGAATTTATTTAGAAATTAATAGTATTACTATACTTTACTTCGTTAATTACAAACATGCTATGTGTGCTTCCAATATGATTTATACTCGTTAATTTTTTTACCATAAACTCTCTGAAAGCTGCCATATCTTTAACAATAACTTTAAGAAGGTAATCGTAATCGCCACTTAAATGATAACACTCAAGCACTTCATCTATGCGCTTCACTTCTCTCTCAAAACTTACAACAAATTCTTGACTATGCTGAATCAGTTTAACATGGCAAAACACAACAAAATTCCGATCAACCCTTTCTTTATTGACAACCGCAATATAGCTATCAATATACCCTTCTTTTTCAAGTTTTTTTATCCGTTCGTAAACTGCAGTAACCGATAAACCTAACTTATTAGAAAGCTCCTTATTGGTTTGCTTACTATCTTTTTGTAGGTATTCTAGTAGTTTTTTATCCGTGGTATCAAATATCATAATTGAAAATATTTCATTGAAATGTTTAAAAACGAACTTAAATATGTTGTTTAAACTATAAATATAATGTAAAATAGTTTTATTTTCTATTACATAAACTAATAATTGTTTTTTAATCTAATATTTATGAATTTTGTATTAAACCAAATATTATAACCATGGCATTTAAACCCGCGAATAACATTCAAGACTTACAGTATTTTGGTGAATTTGGAGGTGTTAATCCTTCAATATCAGATTCATCAACTTACACATTTCTATCAGCAAAAACCATGTTTGATACCTTTGAAGGAAATGCAGATGGCTGCTACCTATATTCTCGTCATTCTACACCTTCAAACTTATATTTAGGAGAAGCTTTAGCGGCTATGGAAGGTACAGAAACCGCTAATGTATCAGCATCAGGAATGGGTGCTATCACACCTGTTATCTTGCAGTTATGTGGCGCAGGAGATCATATTATTTCAAGTAGAACCATTTACGGCGGAACTTATGCCTTTCTGAAAAATTTCACACCAAGGTTTAATATTGAAACAAGTTTTGTTAACATCACGAAACTTGATGTTGTTGAAGCCTCAATAACAAAAAACACGAAAATTATATTTTGTGAATCTGTAAGCAATCCTCTTTTGGAAGTTGCCAATATTACGGGCTTAGCACAAATTGCCAAAAAACATAATTTAAAATTAGTGGTCGACAATACATTTTCTCCTTTATCAATTTCACCTGCTACTCTAGGTGCAGATATTGTGATTCATAGTTTAACAAAGTTTATAAACGGCTCAAGTGATACTGTTGGTGGGGTGGTATGTGGTACGCAAGACTTTATAAATGAATTACGAAACGTAAACGATGGTGCATCCATGTTATTAGGATCAACCATGGACAGTTTGAGGGCTGCTTCGATATTAAAAAACCTAAGAACACTTCACATAAGAATGGAACAACATAGTAAAAATGGATTGTATCTAGCCAATAAATTTGAAGCAGATGGTTTGAAAACGGTTTACCCTGGACTGAAATCTCATCCTTCTCACGAGCAATTCAAAAACATGATGAATACGGCTTATGGATATGGTGGCATGCTAACTATTGACGTTGGTTCTTTAGAAAAAGCAAACGAATTGATGGAATTAATGCAAAATAAAAATTTAGGATATCTAGCTGTTAGTCTTGGTTTTTATAAAACATTATTTAGTGCTCCTGGTAGTTCTACTTCTTCTGAGATTCCCGAAGATGAACAAAAAGAAATGGGTTTAAGCGATGGGCTAATTCGTTTCTCTATTGGATTAGATGCCGATATTGAACGCACCTATCAAATGATGCGCCAATGTATGGAAGAACTAAATATATTAGATTCTAAAAAAACTAGTTAAATCCCTTTAATACGTTCCCATAAGGAATTAAAAACTTTACCTAAACTTTCAAATTTAGGTGTAAATGGTTTCATATTTAATCTATTTTCATCTTTATATAGCAATAAACTAAATACAGAAGAATTTGGGTTATCTATGTCTAAAAGCGGGTAACGCAAATCGTTATATTGGAATTCGTTTTCATTAAGTTTATGAACACTGTAATACTGATTACTAAACCATGCTAAACCTTGAATATCCTTATATTCTGAAGGTTTTAAATCCCGCCGTTTGGGTACTTCTGTAAAGTTTAAAAAGCGACTTTTAGAATCTAACAATGAATAATCAGAAACAAAATAGGAGGCTTCTGTTTCTGCAATACCATACCACAATATGTTATTAAAAATGGCTGGTTGTGTACTAAATCGCATGACACTTATCTCGCTGTGCTTTAAAGATTTTCTAAAAACAGAATCTATATATAATTTATTTCCTAGAGTGAATATCATATATATGGAGCTAATACCAATCCCCATCTTTAACCATAACCGTCGCTGAGATGAAGTTCTTCTAAAAAACATCAAAACGATCATACAAATTAAAAAGGGTAAAGTATATGCTGGATCTGCAACCGCAATATTATTTAATGCTACCCGGTAACTACTGAAAGGTGCAAATAACTGTGTCCCATAAGGTGTAAAACAGTCTAAAATAGGATGTGTAAAAAGCGACCAAAAAAATAAATTAATCCAATCTTTTTGAGTTGTTGAATGTAATCGTTTGCCAGAATTATAAAGTTTATGCACGAGCCAACCAAAAATAAAAGCTGCTAAAACGGTGAATACAATAGAATGCATAAACCCTCTATGAAACAACATGGCATCTATTTTGTTGCCATAAACTAAGTTGCCAACAAATACATCTAAATCTGGAATAGTTCCACCAATGGCACCAAATAACAAGGCTTTATTTCCAATTTTCTTTCCAAGTACAGCTTCTCCACAAGCAGCACCTAAAATAATCTGAGTTAGTGAGTCCATTTATTATTTTAAAATGAAATGCAAATGTAAGCATCTCTAAGTATTTGCATAGCTTATATGAAAAGCGTAACATTACGTGAAAAAAAAATATCATATGCAAGACGGCGACAATATTTCAGAAATTAAAATCGAAAATCAAAAAATCATTGAAAATACTGAATTAAATATTTGGGAAGCGCTAATACCTGTCTTCGCTTTAGTAGGAATGTTAGCATATAATATATATGTTTATGGAGATGACGCATTAAGTGGTAGCAATCAATTTATTTTATTACTAGGAGCTGCAGTGGCTGCTATTGTTGGTTTTAAAAACAAGGTGTCTTATAAAAGAATGCTTGAAGAAGTCTCTGAAAATGTAAAATCCACCACTGGAGCGCTACTAATTTTACTAATGGTAGGAGCATTAGCTGGAACATGGCTAATAAGTGGTATAATACCAACAATGATATATTATGGATTACAAATACTAAACCCAACAATCTTTCTAGCTGCTTGCGTTGTTATTTGCTCTATAATTTCTATTGCTACTGGTAGTTCTTGGACAACTACAGCCACAGTTGGAATAGCATTAGTAGGTATTGGTGAGACTTTAGGTATTTCAATAGGAATGACTGCTGGAGCTGTACTTTCGGGAGCATATTTTGGTGATAAAATGTCTCCTCTAAGTGACACTACTAATTTAGCACCAGCTATGGCAGGTGGAGAACTTTTTTCGCATATTAAATATATGTCTTTAACAACAATACCAACAATAGTTATAACGCTAATTATTTTTATAATTATTGGTTTTAATATAGAGACAACAGGAACACCACAAATTGAAGATAAATTACAAGCCATAAATGGTGCCTTTAATATAAGCCCATGGTTATTTATTGTTCCAATTATTATAATTTTTATGATAGTAAAAAAAACACCACCTCTTATTGCCCTTTTATTAGGAGCCTTGTTAGGAGGAGTTGCTGCTTTAATTGCACAACCAAGTATAGTTGTAAATATTGCAGGAGCTGAATCTTTAAATTTTGAATCCGCATATAAAGGGATAATGAATTCTTTAACAGTTGACACTTCTGTTGAAACTAGCAGTAAAGAACTAAATGATTTATTTACTTCTGGTGGAATGAAAGGCATGTTGGGAACTATTTGGCTTATCGTTTGCGCCATGGTTTTTGGAGGAGTGATGGATGCAATTGGGGCACTATCTCGAATCACCAAATCATTATTAAAAATGGCAACAACTACTTTTGGATTATTTGCGAGTACAGTTGCAAGTTGCTTAGCTTTAAATTTAACCGCTTCTGACCAATATCTTGCTTTAGTTGTTCCTGGGAAAATGTTTAAAAAGGCATATGAAGACAGAGGCTTAGCTCCAGAGAATTTAAGTAGAACACTTGAAGACGCAGGAACGGTTACATCAGTTTTGATTCCATGGAATACTTGTGGAGCTTATCATTCTAAAATTTTATTTGGTTATGCCGGTGCTACTGCATATATACCATATGCCTTTTTCAGTATCATAAGCCCGTTTATGACGTTACTTTTTGCTGCTTTTTCAATAAAAATTAAACAATTAAAAGCTTCAAACTAAGAGATAACTCTCTCATCTTCAATAAGCATAAATAAATACTATTAATCAATAAGTTTTTAAAATTTTGTAGGGTTCTCTTTTCTATAGTTGCATACTATTTTTGCACACTTAAAAGAAAATCATTAATTATAAAATTAAAAATAAAATGGCATTAGTAGGAAAAAAATTCCCAAGCTTAAACGTTGACGCAATGAACGATATGGGCGATACTTTTAAAGTAAACGTTCTAGAAGAGGCAGTAAACAACAAGAAAAAAGTAGTATTGTTTTGGTACCCTAAAGATTTCACTTTTGTTTGCCCAACAGAACTACATGCATTTCAAGCGGCTTTAGGTGAATTTGAAAAAAGAAATACGATAGTAATTGGTGCGTCTTGTGACACTCCTGAAGTTCACTTTGCATGGTTAAGCACTGCAAAAGACAATGGTGGTATTGAAGGTGTTACCTACCCTATTCTTGCAGATAGTAACAGAAACTTATCTAGTGTTTTAGATATCTTAGATATCACTAATGAAACTTATGATGAAGAAACAGGAACTGTGCAAGTTGAAGGAGATAACGTGACTTATAGAGCTACTTACATTATTGATGAAGACGGTGTTGTACAACACGAAAGTATTAACAATATGCCTTTAGGCAGAAATGTTGGTGAGTATATTCGTTTAGTAGATGCTTTAACGCATGTTCAAGAAAAAGGTGAAGTGTGTCCTGCAAACTGGGAAGAAGGTAAAGACGCTATGAATGCCAATGCAAAAGCAACAGCAGAGTATTTAGCTGCTCATGCTAACTAATAACATCAAACTTTAAACGTTATGTTACAAGAATTAAACGAAGATAATTTACAAGATTTGGTTGCTAAAAACGAAACTGTAGTTGTGCAATATTCTGCTACGTGGTGTGGTAACTGTCGTATCATGAAACCAAAAGTAAAGAAACTAGCTTCAGAGTTGGAAGATATTACATTTGTTATCGCTGATGCGGAAAAGTTTCCAGAAAGCAGAAAGCTTGCGACAGTCGACAATTTACCGACGTTTGCAACCTTTAAAAATGGTGCGTTTGTGAATCAAGTTCAGACAAATAAGTTTGATGTTTTTAAAGATTTAGTCAATGAAATTACCAGTAATTAAACATCTCACTCAATTTATTGAGGACAATGATGAAGATTTCGTTGTTGAAACTATTGAAACTTTAGAAGCTTTAACCGAAGTACCTTCTTTAAAAGATGAAGAACTAGATGTTATAGGTGAACTCATTTCCAATATGTATGGTGCTATTGAAGTGCATAAAATGACGAAATCTGGAACACCAAAAAAAGAAGCTTTAAATAGTTTTATGGGCCGTGTTATGGGTTCTATTGATAAATAATTGAAAAGAAAATGAGTTTTATTATAAAACCACTTTGTGAAAGCAAGGTGGTTTTTTGTTTCAATTAAAACTTAAGCTTAGAAGAAAACAAACAATATTTATTTGACAATTGCCAAAGTTAATTAAATCACGACTCTATCTTTGCATTAGAACAATAAGACAAAACATCTCGTAACACTTTAAAAAAAAATCTAATTAATGTATATTACCAGCCTATCTAAAGGTAGAAATTATGGAAGCAAGTAAAATGTTAGTTTATATTAAAGAGGTTTTAAAAAATATGCCAAATAGCTGGTTAAATCTAACAACCCATCGATTAGATATTTATGATGAGAAATTGGCCAAAACCCAATTCTTAGAACAGTTTGAAATGTTGTTTAACGACCATAATTCTAAACCATCCGCACTAAGTGAATTGCCCACTGCTTACGACTATATTCGATTAGGCCACCCATTATCTTGTTTACTAGAATGGGGAATTGCCAACTTAAATCATCTCAAACCAGAAAATGTAATCAGTTTTTCATCAAAGACGGTTCCTATTTTAGCAATTCTAAGAAAAAATTTATTAGACAAAAAAAGCACCCAAATCAATTATACGGGTGAATTACCCCATTTTTTTGATGCGGAAGTATTGCAACGTATTTATGGTTATAAATTTGATTTGAAGCATGTTATGAACCCTTCAGACATTTCCGAGTTTAACGGTAGTACCATTTTTATTTCACAACAAGATGAAGTTGGTCATTCAGATATCAATCCAAATATTGACTTTGTTATCAATCTTTACACTAAACTTGGAAGTGTTTTATTGGTGCATGGTGAACAAAATGAAAGTTATGTCTCAGAAATTCAACATGTTAGACGGAGAGAGACCGTTGCAATGACGCCAGCCAATTGTCTTGCCGCTTTAAAGGCCCTGGTAGAAAAGTCTTCTCTTGATACTCAGAACAGTAATGGCGAGACCAACAAAACATTGGTCTTAGATTCAATTAAGGCTATTACTGGTGCACCTACAAAGCCACTTGTTGGTTCTAGCGGATTATCTATTCAATATGCCATTATGATGGGCCTCATTCACGATGCGCTAGAAAATCATAAAGGAAAGCCAATCAAATTTATTGTTCCTCCGAATTGTTATGGTGGCACAAATGACCAAGCAAGGCGCATTGCTGCTTGCATTGATAATGTTGAAGTTGTGGATTTACTTGTTGATGGTGATCATGATATGGTGCAAAGTATTGATGTCGTTTTAAATAAAATTGCATACGAAAATGCCATCCCATACATCATCGCTGAAATACCAACAAACCCGAGAGTTGAAGTTCCAGATTTAGTACAATTAAAAGAGGTTTTAAGTGCCGTACGTAAAACGAATAAAGGAGACATTGCTATTAATCCCGTATTTATTTTAGATCAAACATTTTGTCCTAATGTACATTTTTTAGGTGAAGGTGAAATCCTCTCAACAGTTAGGACCATATCCTATGCTAGTGGATCGAAATTTCCAAGTGGCGGGCTATGTACCGCTGGTTATTGTGTAGGAAATAAAAAAGTGGAAGGGCTGATGGATAAAATAGAAAAACATCTTATACTTTGCGATAACGAAGCTACTCATCTTCAAATGGAACTATTAGCCAAACAATTGCCTTCTATGAACCAGAGGATTCATGATGCCTATACGAATACACGTGAATTTGTAAACTTCATCAATAAAACTTTACCAGAAGCTAAAATCAATTTTGTTTCAGAAGCATTAGCAAAACAAGGCTTTACCCCTTCCGTATTTTCATTAGATCTTCCTACTAAAGGACATACCGCTGAAGAAAAGGAATCTTATAAGAGAGCATTAAATCATAAATTAATCCATTTAATGATTACTAAAATCCCCAATGAAAGCAAGTACTGCGTGAGCTATGGGCAGTTAAAAGGATGCTATTGGACCATACCTGCAACATCTACTCAAGGAACGACTAAAGAAGGCGATAAAGATTATATAGCCCGTGTGGCACTTTCTCCTGATATGGATCTTGAGCTGCATAAAAAAGTCTTTTTAGAATTTGTTGGAACAATTTGAAAATTTGAACTTTCTGTTTTAAAAAAAATAGAATCACCATTTTACGGCTATGCTCCTGTAACAAGCCGTTAAACGACGTTGTTAAAACACTATTCAAAAAGTGCAACAAGGACTTCAAACCCCTTTTCCTTGGCATAATCAGAGGCCATTTTTTTATCATTATCCTTAATAGATAAATCTGCTTGATGCTTAAGCAATAACACAACCATTTTAGTTTGATTATACATGGACGCAAAAATTAGCGGTGTTATTCCAAGATTATTTTTTGCATTTATGTCTGCTCCATCTTTAATTAATAGAGCAGCCAAATCTGTGTTTCCTTTAAAAGCAACACCTATAAGTGCTGTATTTCCAGAACCATCTGTAGCATCTACTTCTGCATTATACTCAAGTAACTTTTCAACAATATCTTTCTTGTCAAAATAGGATGCAAAAATTAAAGGTGTAAACCCTCTCGCATCTTTCATGTTTACCAAATCTGAGTTTCGTTCTAGTTGGGCTTTAACATGTTCTATTTTACCAGATTGAATGGCACTAAAAAATAACTCCGTTTCGTTCATGATTTTATTGTCCAAAAGAAAAGGGACGAGTCTTTAAAAGCGTCCCTTTTACTAATTTAATATTAATCTTATTTTAAATCAAAACGATCTAAGTTCATCACTTTAGTCCAAGCTGAAACAAAATCGTTTACAAACTTTTCTTGTCCATCGTTAGCACCATAAACTTCAGCAACGGCACGAAGTTCTGTGTTAGAACCAAAAATTAAGTCGGCACGAGTACCTTTAAACTTCACTTCTCCTGTTTTACGATCGCGTCCTTCAAAAACACGATCATCACTAGTCGTGGCACTCCAAGTATATGTAAAATCTAAAATATTTGAAAAGAAATCATTGGTTAAGCTTTCTAGCTTATCTGTGAAAACCCCATAATCAGAACCATCATAATTTGCTCCCAACGCCCGTAAACCACCAACTAAAACAGTCATTTCAGGAATGGAAAGCGTTAATAAATTTGCACGATCTACCAATACATCTTCAGCAGCAACTTTTAATTTTGAATTCATATAATTTCTAAAGCCATCAGCTAAAGGTTCTAAGTAACCAAATGATTCTAAATCGGTTTGTTCTTGAGATGCGTCTCCTCTACCTTGGGCAAACGGAACAGACAATTGATGACCAGCATTTTTAGCAGCTTTTTCGACACCAGCTGTACCAGCCAAAACAATTAAATCTGCCATAGATATAGTTCCATCGAATTTATTTTGAATATCTTCTAGAACCTTAAGAACTTTATTTAATTCCACTGGGTTATTTACTTCCCAGCTGCGTTGTGGCTCTAAACACAAGCGACCTCCGTTAGCACCTCCTCGTTTGTCTGAACCTCTAAATGTTGATGCAGAAGCCCAAGCTGTAGTTACTAATTGAGAAACTGTTAGACCAGACCCTAAAACCATCTGTTTTAACGATGAGATATCTGAATCACTCAGTTTATAAGTAACTGCTGGAATTGGGTCTTGCCATAGTAATTGTTCTTTAGGCACTTCAGGTCCTAAATAACGATTAATTGGTCCCATATCACGATGCGTTAACTTATACCAAGCACGAGCAAAAGCATCTTCAAAAGATTTATGGTCTTTATGAAAACGTTTCGATATTTCTAAATAGGTTGGATCCATTTTTAATGCCATATCTGCAGTAGACATCATTAAGGCTTGTTTACCATTAGCATCACCAGCTTTTGGAGCCATTTGAGCATTTGATGCTGCAGTTGGCGTCCATTGGTATGCACCAGCAGGACTCTTAGTTAATTCCCAATCATAATTTAATAGAACATCAAAGTACTCATCATCCCAACGTGTTGGATGTGGTGTCCACGCCCCTTCTAAACCACTAGTTATCGTATCATCTAAAACTCCTGTGCCAAACGTGTTTTTCCAACCTGTACTCATTTCTTCTATTGACGCTCCGTGAGGTTCTATACCCACATATTCATCAGGATCAGCTGCACCATGCGCTTTTCCAAATGTATGTCCACCAGCAACTAAAGCAACAGTTTCTTCATCATTCATAGCCATTCGTCCAAAAGTAATTTTAATATCGTGTGCAGATTTTAATGGATCTGGCACGCCGTTAGGACCCTCAGGGTTTACATAAATCAATCCCATATGTACGGCTCCTAAATGACCCTCTAAATCACCATCGCTTGTTTCGTAACGCTCGTCATTATCTAACCATCCTGTTTCACTTCCCCAATAAATATCTTGTTCTGGCTCCCAGACATCTTCGCGACCACCGGCAAATCCAAAGGTCGGAAATCCCATAGATTCCAAAGCACAGTTTCCAGCAAGAATCATTAAATCTGCCCAAGATATTTTATTTCCATATTTCTTTTTTACCGGCCATAACAACAATCGAGCCTTATCCAAATTCCCATTATCAGGCCAGCTATTTAAAGGTGCAAAACGCTGATTTCCAGTAGCCGCACCACCTCGACCATCACCAACCCTATAAGTTCCTGCACTATGCCACGCCATACGAATCATAAAACCTCCATAATGCCCATAATCTGCTGGCCACCAATCTTGTGAATCTGTCATTAAATCGATAACATCTTGTTTCAACGCAGCAAAATCAACACTATTAAACGCCTCGGCATAATCAAAATCCGCTCCCATAGGATCTGACTTTGTTGCATTCTGCCTAAGAATATTTAGCTTTAATTCATTAGGCCACCAATCTCTATTACTTGTTCCGCGGCCTGCTGTTTTCTTTTGATCTCCACTTAGAAACGGACATTGACTTGCGTCGCCGTTCATATTGTGTTTTCCGTTGTTATCCATTGTTATAGTTTTTACGTATTAGTAAATTATTATTAGACATTTATCATGTACTAAAATTAAGAATTAAAAGACCTCAAATAACATGAGATACATTTTTTAAAATTATAATTAAATTGATAAAACTTATTATAAAATTTTATTCAATAGCTTAGAAAAATAATTAGACTGCTTCATCAAATGTAATGTCCTTAAAAAAATCTTTAGTTATTCTAACAAAATCGATAATTAATGAGATTAACCTATTAAATATTCCTATTTTAGATTTTCAAATAAAAAACAAAAAAATGGCAAACATAACATTGGGTGGAAACCCTGTAAAAACATCAGGGGAATTACCAACAGTAGGATCTCAAATTTTGGATTTTGAACTTGTAGCAACAGATTTATCTACGAAGACATTATCAAATTTTGAAGGAAGTAAACTTATACTAAATATATTTCCTAGCGTTAACACAGGTGTATGTGCAGCATCTACGAGACAATTTAATACAGAAGCAAGTACATTAGAGAACACAAAAGTTTTATGTGTTTCAAGAGATTTACCATTCGCCCAAGATCAATTTTGTGCCGCTGAAGGATTAGAAAACGTCATCATGCTATCTGATTTTAAAACAGGGAAATTTGGAAAAGACTATGGTGTTATTATGATTAATGGTGCTTTTGATGGGTTATTATCACGTTCGGTAATCGTTACTGACGACTCTGGAAAAGTACTGTATACGGAACAAGTTTCTGAAACTGGAGACGAACCAAATTACAAAGCCGCTTTAGAAGCGCTTTAGAATGCCTAAAAAAGAATCATTAATAATAAACCGATTGAAAAGCGTAGGGTATGCTTTTAAAGGCGCATACTTACTTTTAAAAACTGAAGCCAGTATAAAAATTCAGTTCGTCATAGCTATTATAGTAACACTCGCCGGGTTTTATTATAACATTTCTTCAAATGAATGGATTGCTCAAGTTTTGGCTATCGGAATGGTAATGAGCATCGAAGGGATTAACACCGCCATTGAAGAAATGGCCAACTTTATTCACCCTGAGCGTCATAATAAAATAGGTCTAATTAAAGATATTGCTGCAGGGGCTGTTTTTATAGCCTCTTTATTTGCAAGTATTATTGGTCTAATTATTTACTTGCCAAAGGTTTTTTGAAATACAAGAGTATATATAATTTAATTAAAAAAATCTCGATTTTTATAGAGGTTAACTCAAGTAAATATTTTAAACGGATTGCTTTGGCAATTTTTTAAAATAAAGTTTCGTTAACGTTAGTAATTTGTATTTTTGTTGCATTGCTACAATCACTCTATAACAATCTCATTTTAAAGAATGAATCTTTAAACAACCAAACGTTAATGGCCAAAAGCAAAACTAAAAGAGCACCTAGAAGAAAATTAAAATCGTTAAATTTTAAGTTATCTAGCCCACATAAGTTGGTATTAGGAAGTTTTCTTGTGATTACTGGTTTGTTGCTTTTTATTGCGTTTGTTTCCTTCCTATTTACAGGTGAAGCAGACCAAAGTACATTAGCTGATTTCGCCTCTCGAGAGATTAAAACTCAAAACTGGCTTAGTAAATCTGGTGCGTGGTTAAGCGATTTTTTTATTCAACGTGGTTTTGGTGTTGCATCCTTTATATTTTCTGGATTAGTCTTTTTATCTGGTATTTATGTTTTAATGAATATCAACAAATCAAAACTTAGAAGACATTGGTTTTGGGGCATCTTTATTATCATTTGGCTATCTGTTCTTTTAGGATTCTTTGGAAACAAAAATGATATTCTTGGTGGTACTGTTGGTTTTGAAATCAATAATTTTCTTCAAGATTACATTGGTAAAATAGGGACTCTACTCATACTTTTATTTGGATTGATAACCTATTTAGCTATTCGTTTTAAGTTGACTTTCGAGAGCTTTACACGTGTTTTTAAGTCTGCTAAAAAAGATTTTGAAGATGACCTTTCAGAATTTAATAAAGATAGTATTGTCTCCTTTGACAACAGTTTATCTGATGAAGCTGAAGCTATAAAATCAGCTCATGAAATTTCATTAAAAACTAAAAAACCAGAATCTAAACCGACTAGTAATGCAAAAATAGAATCTGCTCCTTTGGAAGTAAAAATACCTGAACCAGAAATTGAAGAAGAGCCTGAACTTGAAATAAAAGTTGAAGCTGTTAAGGAAGAAATATCGGAAACAGACAATCTAGCGAATAAATTAGTTGAAGATTTCGGACAGTTTGACCCGACTTTAGAACTCGCAAAATATCAATTCCCCACACTTGATTTATTAAAGAAATATGATACTGAAGGTATAACCATTAATCAAGAGGAATTAGAAGAAAACAAAAACAAAATTGTTGATACTTTAAGTAATTATAAAATTGGTATTGCCAGTATAAAGGCGACTATAGGACCAACAGTTACACTTTATGAAATTGTACCTGATGCTGGTGTTCGTATTTCAAAAATTAAAAATTTAGAAGATGATATAGCCTTATCGCTTTCGGCTTTAGGGATTAGAATTATAGCTCCAATTCCTGGAAAAGGGACTATTGGTATTGAAGTGCCCAACAAAAATGCTACCATCGTTTCGATGCGTTCTGTGATTTCATCAAAGAAATTTCAAAGCTCAGAAATGCAATTACCTATTGCTTTGGGTAAAACAATTAGCAACGAAACTTTTGTAGTAGATTTAGCCAAAATGCCACATTTGCTTATGGCAGGTGCTACTGGCCAAGGAAAATCTGTTGGTTTAAATGCGGTTTTAACATCATTACTTTACAAAAAACATCCGGCTGAAGTAAAATTTGTTTTAGTTGACCCAAAAAAGGTAGAATTAACACTTTTTAATAAGATTGAACGTCACTATTTAGCAAAACTTCCAGATAGTGAAGAAGCTATAATCACAGATAATACAAAGGTTATCAATACACTAAATTCACTTTGTATTGAAATGGATAACCGTTATGAACTTCTAAAAAATGCATTTTGTAGAAATATAACTGAATACAATGCGAAATTTAAAGCTAGAAAATTAAATCCTAATGATGGACATCAATTCCTACCATACATTGTTTTGGTTGTTGATGAGTTTGCAGATTTAATTATGACTGCAGGTAAAGAGGTTGAAACTCCTATTGCACGTTTAGCGCAATTAGCACGTGCCATTGGTATTCATTTGATTATCGCAACACAAAGACCGTCTGTGAATGTAATTACTGGTATTATAAAAGCAAATTTCCCTGCACGTATAGCTTTTAGAGTAACTTCTAAAATTGATTCGCGTACCATTTTAGATGGCTCTGGAGCCGACCAACTTATTGGGCGTGGTGATATGCTTTACACACAAGGGAACGAATTAATACGTGTACAATGTGCTTTTGTTGACACACCTGAAGTAGAGAGAATCACAGATTATATTGGTTCTCAAAAAGCGTATCCTGATGCTTATTTACTCCCAGAGTATGTTGGTGAAGAAAGTGGCACAAGTCTTGATGTAGACATCTCAGATAGAGACAAACTATTTAAAGATGCAGCAATAGTTATTGTAACGGCACAACAAGGTTCGGCATCATTATTACAACGAAAGCTAAAATTGGGCTATAATAGAGCTGGCAGATTGATTGATCAGTTAGAAGCAGCAGGAATAGTTGGTAATTTTGAAGGTAGTAAAGCAAGACAAGTTTTAGTTCCAGATTTAACGGCCTTAGATAAACTTTTAGAAGACGAAATATAATTAACAAGAAAAATGAAAAAAATCTTAATCTTATTTGTAATCACAATTTCTGTTAACGCTTTAGCTCAAAACAAGGCGAACACCTTATTGAATGAAGTTTCAGAGAAGGTAAAAAGTTATGATAATATTTCATTAGACTTTAAATACACTTTGGAAAATACTTCAGAAAACATAAAACAAGAAACCAAAGGCGATGTTGTGATGCAAGGTGATAAATACAGATTAAATATTCTTGGTGTCACTCGTTTATTTGATGGACAGACACTATACGCTATAAGTGCTGAAGATGAAGAAGTTACCATATCATCAGATAATGATGATGAAAATGATGCCATTACTCCTAGTAAAATGTTGTCTTTTTATGAAGACGGATACTCTTATAGTTTAGATATAACACAAAACATAAACGGTAGAAAAATTCAATATGTAAAATTAACACCAATCGATTCTAATTCAGAAATAAAGAATCTTCTATTGGGGATCGACGCACAAACGAAACATATTTATAACTTAATTCAACTTGGTAAAAACGGCACAAAAACGACGCTTGTTGTTAATTCTTTTAAAACAAATGCCCCTTTATCAAAAACCTTATTTACCTTTGATGCCAATAAATACAAAGATTATTACATCAATAAATTAGATTAGGTTCACGTTTGAAAATACTAGACCGTTACATACTAACCACATACCTTAAAACTTTTCTCAGCGTGTTTGTTATACTCATGCTGATATTTGTTTTACAAACTATTTGGCTTTACATAAAAGAGTTGGCCGGTAAAGACTTAGATATCATGGTGATTATTAAGTTTTTGATGTACTTTATGCCTAAACTTATCCCTCTAGTTTTGCCACTTACCATCCTTCTAGCTTCTATTATGGTGTTTGGTAATTTTGCCGAAAATTATGAGTTTGCCGCCATGAAATCCACAGGTATTTCGTTGCAACGTGCCATGTCTGGTCTTAGTGTTTTTATTGTTGGCTTAGGTATTTTAACCTTTTTCTTTTCAAATAATATCATTCCATGGGCAGAACTTAATTCTTATAATTTAAGAAGAAACATCGCGAAAATTAAACCTGCTATGCTACTCGCAGAAGGACAATTTAACTCTGTCGGCACATACAATATCAAGTTCGCAGAGAAATATGGGGATCGTGATCAATTTCTAAAAGATGTAACCATTCATTTAAAAGGAAATGATGGTAGAACTAACGCCACAGTTATCAAATCTAAAACTGGAGAGCTTGCTAGTGATGAAGATTCTAATGTTTTAAAACTTATTTTAAGTGATGGTCATTACTATAGCGATTTCCTGCCTAAAGATAGAAAAGCTAGGAATAGAAAACCATTTGCAAAAAGTACTTTCGAAACAAAAATCATAAATATTGATTTATCAAAAATTAATAATGTTGATTTTGACGAGCAGTCTCAAACTAATAAATACAATATGTTGGACATTGGTGGTTTGAACAAGACCATTGATTCACTAGTTATTAAATATAATAACGAACATGAAACCTTTTCTAAAACTTTACAATTAAGATCTGGTCTTGACAAGAAGCAATTAGCATACAAAACAGCTACTGACTCTAGCTATACAGGACCCGTTTTGGAACTTTTTAACACAAAAAGGAGCATTGAAATGGTTGATTTAACCCTTAAATCGATGACTAGCTCAAAACAACTTATTGTTTCCAAAGACAATACGATGAAAAACTCAAGGGCATGGCTTAACAGACATGTTATTTCACTACATGAGAAATTTGCTTTAGGTTTTGCTTGTGTTATATTGTTTTTTGTTGGCGCTCCGCTAGGTGCTTTAATTCGCAAAGGTGGTTTAGGTTTACCTATGGTAATCGCTATTCTTCTGTTTTTAACCTATCATTTCATTGGAATTTTCGCAACAAATAGCGCAAAAAACGGAGGTTTTAACCCAATAATAGCGCCTTGGTTTTCAACTTTAGTCATGTTTCCTCTAGGGCTTTTCTTAACTAAAAGAGCTACTGCAGATAGAGGTTTATTTGAATTTGGAAATGTTTTAGAACCTTTAAAGAAGGCTTTAAAAATCAAAGAAAAAAATAGTATCGATTATAAATTTTTATTGGATCATGAAAATGATGAATTGCTAGATGTTATCAATAATTATGATACACTTGGTCATCAAGAAGACATAAGATATCACGCTATACAACTTCTAAATTCAAGAGGAGTACAAACTGATGAACTCAGAAATAATGGTGTACATATCAGTGAAATTTATGACACTTCCGAGGCTATAAAAAAGAACTATAATGAACATTCAAAATTTGCTATAGTTCTCTATACAATTAGTTTGATATTGTTAGTCTTATTCTTTGTTCTTAAAAATAATAAGTTACCATCTGTAGCAACCCCTTCAATACAACTAAGTTTTGTTGCATTAGTATTATTCATTATTTACTATCTCAAATCGATTATTAATATGTTTCAGTTTTATAATCATATCAACAAAAACCATAAAAAACCCAATATATTACGTTTAATAATTGGGCTTCCTTTTTATTTCATTAGTCATCTATTTTTGAATGAGAAAATGAAAGGCGACTTAAAAGTAAATTGTTTAGAATCTTTAAAATAAGCCATATCTTTGTACTATGATGGCGCATACTATGACACAAAAAGTAAAACAAGAGTTTAAGCTTAATACGATACACGAAGCTATTGACGACATTAGAAACGGAAAAATCATTATTGTCGTTGATGATGAAAACCGTGAAAATGAAGGTGATTTTTTAGCTGCTGCCGATAAGGTAACTCCAGAAATGATAAACTTTATGGCAACTCATGGTAGAGGGCTTATTTGTGCACCATTAACTGAGAATAGATGTAAAGAATTAGAACTAAACATGATGGTTCGTAATAACACTGACCCTTTGGAAACGGCCTTTACTGTGTCGGTAGATTTAAGAGGAAACGGTGTTACCACAGGTATTTCAGCAAGCGATAGAGCGAAAACAGTACAAGCTTTAATCAATAACGACACAAAACCCTTCGATTTAGCAAGACCTGGTCATATTTTTCCATTAGTTGCAAAAGAGGGTGGTGTTTTACGACGCACGGGACATACCGAGGCTGCTATTGATTTTGCAAGATTAGCTGGATTACAACCTGCCGGAGTGATTGTAGAAATCATGAATGAAGATGGAACTATGGCGCGTTTACCTCAGCTTTTTAAAGTAGCAAAAAAGCTTGATTTAAAAATTGTATCCATAGAAGATTTAGTAGCATATAGAATGCAACACGATTCTTTAATTGAGAAAAAAGAAGATTTTCAAATCGAAACACGCTTTGGAAGTTTTAGATTAAGAGCCTACAAGCAAACTACAAATAAACAAGTGCATATTGCTTTAACTAAAGGCCAATGGAAAGATGATGAAGAGGTCCTTACAAGAATTAATTCTACGTTATTTAATAATGACGTTTTAGGTACACTTACCAATAATGCAGATAAGCAATTGGACGATATGTTTAAAGTAATAGATGACGCTGGTAAAGGTGCTATATTATTTATCAATCAAGAATCGCAATCTATGAACATTTTGAGTAGACTGTCTTTTTTAAAGGAACATCAAACATCTAATAAAGTAGCCAGAGCACCTAGAATTAATATGGATAATAGAGATTTTGGTATTGGAGCCCAAATTCTACATGATTTAAATATTCATAAACTCAAATTGATTTCAAACACAGAACAAACTAAACGTGTTGGATTAATTGGTTACGGTTTAGAAATTGTTGAGTACGTTAAATATTAAATTCAGAACATCTATAAATTAAAAAAACTCAGAATATAATTAAATTCTGAGTTTTTTTGTTCGATTTAAGATATGCAGCATTATTTGACTATTATCTTCTTTACTGTTCTAAAATCATCAGAATATATATTTAACAAATACATTCCAGGTTTTAGGTTATTTAACTTTATTGATTTAGTAGAATTTGTTTCTTTTAGAATGGACTTCCCTAAAAAATCATAAAGTTCTAACTTATCAATATTTAAATCAGTCTGTATATTAATTTCTGAGCTCGCAGGATTAGGATACACTTTAAATGAATTTGCTAGTAAATCTTTGGTGTTTAAGGTATTATTTTGATAGATTCTTACATAATCAATAACCATAGGGCTTTGTGTAAATCCTGAATCTATAGTGCCTGCAATACCACCCATAGCAATGTTTAACAAAATGTATTGGTCTTTTGAAAATGGCCATGTACTAGAATTTTTAGTTGATGGGTTATAAGTATAAAACGCTATACCATCTACTAAAAACGTAATTTGATTAGGAGACCAATTAACAGAATATACATGCCAATTTACTGCAACATCACTAATTTGCTGAGAGCGATAATTCACAGTAGCTCCTGAGCTTGAAGGCGTATGCAAAGCGCTTGATGTATGGTTTACTGCCCCTAAACCATGCTCCATAATATCAATCTCTCCACATGCTGGCCAACCTGTTGTACCAAAACCTTGAGTCTGCCAATATGCTCCACTTTCACTAATGTTTTTTCCTAAAGTCCAAATAGCAGGCCAAGTCCCATTCCCACTTGGTAATTTTGCTTTAACATCTACTCTTCCATAAGTAAATGCAAATTTAGAGTTTAACCTTGCAGAAGTATATTGCTTCGTACGTCCTTGATCTGTAAAGGGTTCCTTTATGGCAACAATATTTAAAAATCCGTTATCTACAAAAGAGTTTTCTATTCGGTTAGTATAATGTTGTTCTTCTCCATTAAACCAGCTACCCCCTGCTGGTAATTGCGTTTGGTGAAACCAATTGGTTGAATTAATAGCTCCATTTGTATCAAACTCATCTGCCCAAACTAAATCGGTATAAACGACATCAAGTTCATTAGGATCTGTAGGTATAGAACCATCGTCAATGTCGTCAATTAAAAAAGTACCAGGAGTGGTACTTCCATCATCTATTCTAATAGCTATCCTATTATATTTACCGATACCACCAATAGTTGAAAAATCGTAAGTTAATTCAGTCCAACTATTCCGAGAGGACACAGTTGCTCCTAATTCAATATTTGGATTTTCTCCATTCTCTAACTTTAATATTATGGTATGCGAATTAGGATCAAACGCGTAAAACATTAATGTTATGGTATTTTCGACATCTAAGTCAATAGGTCTTGTTAAATCTATGTAATGCCCTTGTTCTGAAGGAGAATTTGAACGATTAAACTGTCCTACATTATTATTTGAGTCTGATGGGGATGGGACAGTTGCAAATGTACTTCCACCCCAAAAACTAAAATTATCTGAACCATCAGAAAAATCTATTGGCATTTGTTGAGAAAACGATAATTGAAAAACTAATAAAAATGCAGTAAGGGGTATGGTAAATTTGTTATTCATAAAATGTAAGTTATATTATTTAACAAATATACTTTTTAATCATCCTTAATGATGAAATACAAACCTATACAAAACCTATACATTTTTATCTTTTAGACGGTTTCTCTAATTATTTGGCTCATTTTATTGGCTCTTTCACGAACTTCATCCTCTGTCCAAGAGAGTTTTATTAAACAAGATATATTTCTGGCGATGTAATGATCTGATTCTGAAAAGTCTCTACTTTTAAGATCTTCTAAACCTTTTTTTACTTCTGTGGAAATTGGATATAATGATTTTAATTCTTTTAAATGATTCCATGCCCTAATATAATGCCAATTGTTATCGTAATAATTCCAACAAGCATCTACCCCACTTTCTTTAAAACCTAGGATAACTTTTCTGGCTATTTCTAAATCTGGTAAAAAGAAATTTAAAAAGGCACAACTTTCTTCTCCGCCTTCCGGTACGGTTCTAAACGTAACTTCTGGAATTTCAGACAGTGCCTCACGCAATATACTGAAGTTTCGTTTTTGAATCTCTAAGAATTCTGGCAAGCGTTTTACTTGCGCTAAACCAACTGCTGCATGAAGTTCTGAAATCCTAAAATTATAACCTAAAAAGGGATGTGTTTCTGCCCCTCTATCACTACCAACATGGTCATGACCATGATCGCTGTAATGGTCGGCGTTTAAATAATACGCTTTATTGTTTGTAATTACGGCACCACCTTCGCCACAGGTTATGGTTTTCACAAAATCGAATGAGAAACATCCTAAATCTCCTATGCTTCCTAGTGGTTTACCGTTATACTTTCCACCAATGGCTTGACAGGCATCTTCTACTAATAATAAATTATGTTTAGTACACACTTTTTGCAATGCGTCCATATTTGCCATACTACCACACATTTGTACGACCATAACAGCTTTTGTTTTAGTTGTAATGGCTTTTTCTACAGCTTCTGGGTTTAAACATAACGTATCATCTACATCTACCAAAACAGGAATGGCTCCTAGCATCATAATAGCTTCAAAACTGGCTACAAACGTAAACGTCGGCATAATAACCTCATCGCCTGCGCCTACCCCAGCAGAGGCCAATGCTACAGATACTGCTGCTGTTCCGCTAGAAACGAGTTGTACGTGTTTAGATTGAAAAGTATTTTGTAATTCGAATTCTAACTCCTTAGCTTTCCAATGGCCATTTCGCATACCATCAAAACCATAACGCATAAGTACGCCATTGTCTAATACATCGTTTACTTCTTTTCGCTCTAAATCTCCAAATAATTCAAATCCTGGCATAATTTATTTTTTATAACTCAATAACAGTTTCTGAAATTGATTTTCTAACTTTTTTAAGTTCAGCAAACATATCATCAGCCGCTCGATACCCAACTGGTAATAACAAAACTGATTTTAATCCTTTTTCTTGTAATTGAAGTAGCTCGTCAAACCTAGCTGGTACAAATCCTTCCATAGGGCAAGCATCAATATCTTCAATTGCACAAACAGTCATCAAATTACCAAGTGCAATATAAGCCTGGTTTTTCGACCAATTTTGACGTTCTTCAACAGTCATTCCATTCATCGTTTTAATTAAGCTTTCTCTAAATGGATTTAGAATCTCTTCTGATGTATTTCGGGTATTTTTTATATTGTTATAATAATCTACCACATCTGAATTAATTATGTTGTCTTTAATACAAATAACTAGTAAATGTGAAGCTTCTGCAACCTGTTTTGATGATATGAATGTGGTACTAAATTATCTCGTACTTCTTTGTCGCTAACAATTAGCATAGTTATAGTTTGCAAACCAAATGAAGTCGCCGTTAAATTAAATGCTTCTTTTAACGTATTTAGTTTAGCATTAGATAGCTTTTTAGTTGTATCAAATTTTTTAGTAGCATAACGCCACTTTAATTTATCAATGGTATTCATATATTTATAAATCTTTATTGCAAAAATAAGCTTTGAAATGTGTTTTTTTATAACAATATTAAATTAATTAGGTTTAAGATTTTCTGTAAAAAATATTCTTAAAAAGTTTGTTTTTTATTTGAATAGAATGAAAAAGGACGCTATATTTGCACCCGCATTCAGGCAAATAGCTTGATTAGGCACTCAAGGAGAATTGGCAGAGTGGTCGAATGCGGCAGTCTTGAAAACTGTTGAGGGTCACACCTCCGGGGGTTCGAATCCCTCATTCTCCGCAATACAAAACCTCAATATATTGATAATCAATATTTTGGGGTTTTTTAGTACGCATATTTGTACGATTTATGTATTGCTAGCACATTATGTCGTGTCATTTAAAAAAATAAAAGTTTTTTTATCAGCAACATTCCCT